>Ga0256839_1000368_pt1 | contig 58522 bp, 55 predicted proteins | sample 354166metaG_FD_185968 | JGI IMG/M metagenome (GOLD analysis project Ga0256839, IMG submission 185968) | Hydrothermal vent microbial communities from Mid Atlantic Ridge, Atlantic Ocean - 354-166 | ecosystem: Environmental > Aquatic > Marine > Hydrothermal vents | place: Atlantic Ocean: Mid...
ACGAGGGTCTTCTAACGGCGAAAAGTGTTCAATCAAGCAGGCGGTCACGGGAAACTCCTAATGTGGTTTCTCTGTATGATCTCATATCTTGCTGGTTTTATGGGAGTTTATATGCGCTCGCCCTGAGTAAAATGTAAACGCGTTTGGGGGGCTTTTTTCAACTGGCGGGGTCTTATGCCGCCGATAATGGTTGAACATGCAATTCATCGCGTCGCTGCTCTGCCTGCCACAGGTCGTACTGTGTCTGTTGGTTTAGCCAGCTTTCTGATGAGGTATTGAACGCGATAGACAGGCGTACGGCCATTTCGGGGCTGATGCCTGCTTTTCCGTTGAGGATCGCAGACAATGTTTTGCGGCTGACGCCAAGCGCTTTCGCCGCATCGGTCACGGTTAACCCCAGCGGTTCAATGCAGAGTTCTTTGATGACTTCGCCTGGATGGGGGGGATTGTGCATTAGCATGATATGGCCTCAATAGATAGTCTTCATAGTCGACGAGTTCAGCATGAATGCCGTTGAAACGAAAAGTGATTCGCCAGTTACCGCTCACCCTCACCGACCAGTATTCTGACCGCTTGCCCGAGAGTTGATGGAGATACAGTCCTGGTAGATTCATGTCTTCAACCGAGGCAGAGGCATTGAGGCGACCAAGGATCAAGCGGATTCGCTTCGCATGCTTGGCCTGAATGCCGGATTTCTTCCCGGTTTTGAAGAACAGTTCCAGCCCCTTGTGCTTAAAGCTCTGTATCATTCTCGGTAGTGTAACCTGAGTGGTAACGGGTGTCAATTGTTTTTCTGCCAGCGCTGAGCGTTTGCCTCAAGTTCAAACTATTCCCAAGGGCACGTGCCGATGATCCACCACCCGCCGCAGTACAAAGCTTGAATGTACGCCCGCTACGCCGGGAATGCGGGTGATCCGGTTGAGCAGCAGTTCCTGGTAGGCGTCCATGTCGGTGACGACGACTTTCAGTTGATAGTCGGCGTCCTGGCCGGTGATCAGCAGGCATTCCTGCACCTCTGGCAGGTCGCGGATGGCGGCTTCGAATTGATCGAACTGATCGGCGGTATGGCGTTCCATGGAGATGTGGATCAGCGCCATGAGCTTGTAACCGAGCTTGCGGGTGTCGAGTTCGGCATGGTAGCTGTGGATGATGCCGGCCTCTTCCAGTGCCTTGACACGGCGCAGGCAGGGCGAGGGTGAGAGGCCGATGCGATCGGCCAGTTCCTGGTTGCTGATGCGGCCCTCGCGCTGAAGGATGTCGAGAATTTGATGGTCGTATTTGTCGAGTTTCATGGCCGGAGTGGGTTCGTCTGCTGGATTGCTGGAGTATGGCGCAATAATCTGCGTGTTGCACCCATTATTCAAGCAGATTTCGCAATCATCTTTCGGATCGCTTGTTATACCCTGTACGCATATTGAGAATTTACGGCAGGTGCTGTCATGCAAGTATTCGATCACACAAAATATCAACCTGCGCCGCGGGTGCAAAACAACGATCGGCAGTGGCCCGACCAGGTCATCAGCCAGGCGCCGATCTGGGCCAGCGTCGATCTGCGCGATGGCAATCAGGCGTTGCTGGAGCCGATGACGGTCGAGCAAAAGCGTCGCATGTGGGCGCTGCTGGTCAGTATGGGTTTGAAGCAGATCGAGGTGGGCTTTCCTTCGGCCAGTCAGCATGAATATGACTTTCTGCGCTGGTTGATCGAAGCGAGGCAGATCCCGGAGGATGTGACCGTGCAGGTGCTGGTGCAGGCGCGCGAGGACTTGATCGTGCGTACTTTCGAGGCGCTAGAGGGCGTACATGCCGCGATTGTCCATGTCTATAACTCCACCTCGCCGACGCAGCGGGAGAAGGTTTTCCGCCAGTCGCGAGAGGGCATCGTCGAGATTGCGCGAAATGGCGCAAGCCTGTTGCAGCGCGAGGCCCGCAAGTACCCCGAAACCCGCTGGACATTCCAGTATTCGCCCGAGAGTTTTACCGCGACCGAAGTCGATTTTGCGGTGGAGATCTGCGATGCCGTCATCGACGTGTGGCAGCCGACACCGCAAGCGCCGGCAATCATCAATCTGCCGGCGACGGTGGAGGTGGCAACGCCGAATGTTTTCGCCGATCAGGTCGAGCTGTTCTGTCGTGGTGTGAGTCAGCGTGACAGCATCGTCGTCTCCGTTCATACCCACAATGACCGGGGCGGCGCGGTCGCGGCGGCGGAGCTGGCATTGCTGGCGGGGGCCGATCGGGTCGAGGGCACCTTGCTGGGCAATGGCGAGCGCACCGGGAATATGGATATTGTCACGCTGGCCATGAATCTCTACAGCCAGGGCATCGATCCGCAGCTCGATCTGTCGAATCCCGACGAGATGATTGCCACCTACCGGGAGTGCACCGGCTTACCCGTGCATCCGCGCCACCCCTGGGTTGGCGAGCTGGTCTATACCGCGTTCTCTGGCAGCCATCAGGACGCGATTCGTAAATGTCTCGCGGTACAACGCGATGATGAGCCGTGGGATGTGGCCTATCTGCCGATCGACCCGGCTGATCTCGGGCGCGACTATCAGGCGGTGATTCGTGTCAACAGCCAGTCGGGCAAGGGCGGTATCGCCTTTGTGCTGGAGCGTGATTTCGGCCTCCATCTGCCGCGCTGGATGCAGGTCGAGCTGGCACAGGCGGTGCAGCGCGAAAGTGAGCGCCGCAAGGGGGAGATCGGCGGCGACGAGATTCAGCAGATTTTTCACGATCACTTTGTCCACGATAAAGCACCGCTGCGCCTGCTTGACTATCAGCTGAAGCGCGATGGCAGTGATGAAATTGCCATGCGAATCATGCACGATGGTGAAGAGATACTGTTACAAGGGGCCGGCGAAGGGGCGATTGCCGCATTCGTCAATGCCTGGTCGCGCTGCTCAGGTCAGCGGCTGTCGGTGGTCGACTACAGCGAGCACGCGCTGGGCGAGGGCACGGACGCAGAGGCCGTGGCCTATGTGTTGCTGAACGTCGATGGTGTCCGTGTCGCTGGCGCGGCATTCAGCAAGGACACGGTGTTGGCGTCGCTGCGCGCGGTGATCTCCGGGCTGAATCGGGCGCGGCTGGCCGTCGAGGTGGCAGCGTAACCTCGCAGCACAGGGTAATGCCGGTGACCAAAAACGTAGGGTGGGCGCGCGAAGAGCGTGCCCACCACAAGGATCAAGGTGGGCACCTGGACGGCGCCCACCCTACGGCTTGACAGCGGCAAGATGCCGGGGGTCCCAGGTGCGCACCATTGGCGTGGAATTACGCCGAAACCACCGCATGCTGTGATACAGTTCGTCGTTTGAACAACAACGCCTCAGGAAACAGGAATGAGTGAAGAACTGGTACTCTCGGATCAATTGATCAACGACGTCAAGGCCGTGCTGGAAAAGCACGACCCGCAGGCAACAGAAGGGCTGATCGGCGTGCAGTACACGGCGGCCATCATGGGTTATATGCTGGGCGAGCTGAATCTGCCCGCTGACCGCAAGCAGGCGATTCTGGACCAGCTGGGCGGTTTTGCCGTCGATATCATGCGGCAGGTGGAACAGCGTAATTCGCCCGTGCCGCCACCACCACCGGCAGCTGCCAATGCTTTCGGTATCTGGAAACCGGGCATGTCCTGAGTTCGGGACGAGGCCCGCTCGCTGATGGCGAAAAAGCTCATAGTCATGCGCAACATGCCCGACGATGAAGTCGAGGACATCGAGGCGCTGTTGACCGACGCCGGCATTGCGTTCTATCAAACGCCCGCCGGCAACTGGGGCATCTCGATGCCAGCCTTCTGGATCGAGGATGCGAGCGAATACCCGCGTGCGAAAGCGTTGCTGGATCGTTACCAGGAACAACGCCAGCAGCGCGTTCGTGCCGAGTTCGAGGCACTGAAGCGGGCAGGGAAGCAGCGCACGATTATCGATGAAATCCGCGAAAAGCCGCTGCGCTTTTTGATCACGATTGCCTTTATTGGGTTCCTGCTCTATATCACCCTTTACCCTTTTATCAATTTTCTTTCAGGTTCGGATCGTTGATCCGCCTGCAGCGAAACCATGACTGATACCCAACCCGATACTTCCCCGGTCGCGGAGCATTTGGCCGCTGTCGATCTTGGCTCCAACAGTTTTCACATGGTGGTGGCGCGTCTTGACGACGGGCATCTCAAGATCATTGACCGCATCAAGGAGATGGTGCGCCTCGGTGGTGGTCTTGATGAGAACAATAATCTCAGTGAAGAAGCGCAGGAACGTGCGCTGGCCTGTCTGAAGCGTTTCGGTGAACGGGTCAAGGATCTGCCCTATGGCAATGTGGCCGCCGTGGGCACCAATACACTGCGCATGTCGAACAATGCGCGCGAATTTCTTTTTCGTGCGCAGCTGGCTTTGGGGCATCCGATTTCGGTGATTGGTGGACGCGAGGAGGCACGGCTTATTTATCTCGGCGTGTCGCACTCGCTTGCCAGTGATGAAGGGCAGCGTTTTGTCATGGACATCGGCGGCGGCAGCACTGAGCTGATTATTGGCGAAGGCTTCGAACCGATCCACCTGGAAAGCCTGCACATGGGCTGTGTCAGCATGAGCCGCCGTTTCTTCGCCGACGGCAGGCTGGGAAAAAAAAGCTGGCGGCGCGCCAATACGGCAGCCCACCTCGAACTGCGGCCTTTCAAAAAGAATTTCCGCCAGATCGGCTGGGAATCGGCGACGGGTGCGTCCGGCACGATCAAGGCCGTGCACAGCGTCATCCAGGCGATGGGCATCGACCCTTATGTGATTACACTGGAAGGCATGTATGCGGTGCGTGACGCAATGATAGCCGCAGGACGTGTCGACAAGCTGGAGCTGCCGGGGCTCAGCGAAGAACGCAGGCCGGTATTTGCCGGTGGCCTTGCAGTGCTTATTGCCACATTCGAAGCGCTGCGGATCGATAAAATGCGTGTGTCCGACGGGGCGCTCCGCGAAGGCCTGATTTACGACCGGCTGGGGCGTTTTCAGCATCAGGATATTCGTGTCAAAACCGTGGCCGACATGCAAAAGCGTTTTCAGGTCAGTCCCAGCCATGCGCGTCGCGTCAGCAAGACCGCACACGATTTGTTTTGCCTCGTAGAGAAAGACTGGGGTCTGACGTTGGAGCACAGCGAGTTGTTGCACTGGGCTGCCAGCCTGCATGAAGTGGGTCTGATCATTTCTCATAGTGGATACCAGCGTCACGGCGCCTATATGATCGACAACGCTGATCTGCCCGGGTTTTCACTGGAAGAGCAGGACTGGATGAGCGTTCTAGTACGCTGTCACCGGCGCAAGATCAGCCCCGCATTATTTGAAACCCTGCCCAGCACAGAACGTGAAGCAGCAATGAAACTGGCCGTGTTACTGCGTATTGCCACCGTGCTGCATCGCTCGCGCGATGACGAAACGGCAAGCATCAAAAAAATGGAGATCGACGGCCACAAGATCAAAATCCGCTTCCGCAAGCACGACTTGGACAATCGCCTGCTGCTCAGCGCCGATCTCAAGCAGGAGGCCAATGACCTCAAAGCGATTGGCTTCAAGTTGAAATTCAAATGACATTTGTGCATTTTAAATTGCGACAATGAAACACTATCTGCTAATGGCAATCATGGTCTCGATCGTGATGCTGTATCTTTATCTCAAGGTCACCGGACGCATCCGGCTGTCCGATCTCGATATCGTCCCCGTACTGGTCATCAAAGCCGTACTTTTTATTGTCAGCGGCGGTTTCTACGCATTACTGATCGCCAAATTCCTTCGCGCCACCCTGGGTTACGATGCCACCCCCCTGTCAATCGCTATCTACCTGCTGGGAGTCAGTGCTGCATTGATTGCTGCTTTCTATTCGACGCGCTGGTTGACGGATGAGAAGGGGGTCTTTTGATGCTATCTCGCCGTGGTAAAGAGAGAGTCCATTTGGGAATAGCACACGGTGGGGCTCGGCAGTCGATGAGGCATCCGTGGTTCGTCGAGTGCGGAAAAAAGGGCTTTCCCGCTTGACTGATGCGCTTGGATCTTATTGATATTTAATCGCTTTCTACTTTTTCCCCCTTCCGTTGTTCATTTGCTTTACACCCACGATATCGGTGCAATGCTGCTATCCATGGGGCAATCACTCAATGTGTAAACATCGTGAACAATGTAGCGCTGATTTTCGTCATCGCTGAAATAGAAAAGCACCAATAAACAACGACTTGCATTCTTGGCACGACTCCTGCACTACCAACCAGCAGACACCAGGAGGCGTTATGTCGAGTAATAGCAATATTTTCAGAATTTCATCTGTTGGAAAGGGTCGAAGGAAATTCGCCGTGGCCCGTGTAGTGTTGTGTTCGGTGCTCGCTATGGCTGGCTGGACACAGTTCGTGGCGGCTGCGGAGCCATACGGCACGTTGAACGATGCGGCTATTTCCAATGCCGCATTGAGCAATGTCAGTGGCATTGTGGGTGTGAATCAGGCGGCTGGGGATTTCAACCTGCAGGCCAATGCCCGCGCTATTGCCATTTCGGGCAACGGCCAGGTGAGTGCCGATATTGAGCAGTTTTCTTCTTTAGCGGGGAGCACGGCGGCGGATGTCTCTGTCACCTCGATCAAGGACAATGCTTTTCAAAATACATCCGGGCTATTGTCCATCAACCAAGCAAGTGGTTCGGGCAATCTCGAATCCAACACGATTCTTATTTCACCTTACATCCCGCAGGGGGAGCTGTCAGATGATCTTTTGTCACAGGCTTCGCTGGATGTCGCAAGTTTTTCAGACAAGGAGGAGCGTAGTTCTTCAGACACGCTGCGCACTGTCAATGTGGATGCAACAGCCTTTCGAGGCGTCCGGGGAGTGTTACAACTCAACCAGGCAGCAGGGATGCACAATGTCACACAAAATCGTGTGTTAATGCAAACCAATGATTAAACATCAATTCGGGAGATACCACTCTTATGAATATCCAGTATAGAAAATCAGCACTGTCCATTGCCGTTGCGGCCTGCATCTCCACAACCTCGGTGTTCGCAACCGAAGCCAACGATACGGCCTCGCAAAACAGTGGTGCTGTAGCGGCCCAGGCCATGGCAGTCGTTGCCGATTCGCAACGCGCTGCAGACAACGACATCATCATCAAGTCGGCAGATAATCAGACCGCGATCGACGGTAACGCGATGGAGAATATCTCAGGCAACATGGGCGTCAATATCGCTTCAGGTGACAACAACATGCAGGCGAATGCGGCTGCCATTGCAACCGCCAATGCGGATGCTTCCTTCGTCTTCGATGATCCCTCCGCAGAGGTCTATGTTGAGCAGAGCGTCAACAACAACAGTTTTTCCAGTTCGGGTAGCCGTAATGAAGCCCGACTAGAGGGGCACGCCATCAGCAATGTCACGGGCAACGTCGGCGCGAACATTGCTTCGGGCAGTTTCAATCTGCAGAAAAACGATTTTTCGGTTTCGATCTCGAACAATGGGTCGGCGTTAGCTGCTGCTGGTGTGCATCAGGAATCGATTGGCAACAATGTGAAGACTGAGGGTCGCTACGATGTTGTCACCGATACCACGAGCATTACATTGTCGGGCGATGCTGTTGGCTCCTCACAGGGCAAGGGTCAAGGTTACTATTCCGGCAGTACTAGCGCCGATATCAGTGGTAACGTGAACGCCGATTATCGTGGCAGCGCCGCAGGCGCGACTTCTGCACAGCTGTCTGGAAACTATGTCGGCATCGAAGCTGGCCAAACCTCGGCCCGCCTGGAAGGTGCTTATAAAGGAAGCGAATATGGCAGCTACCAAGGTACTGAATCAGGCAAGACGGCGGCAACCGTCGAAGGCACTTACAATGGATACGCTTATGGGAGAAACACTGACTGGATAAATGGTACCTATGATGGAGAAACCGCGGGTGCTTATGAAGGCCAGGCGCTTGGTGATACCAAAGGCGATATTTCCGGCAATTACTGGGGCAGTACGCAGGGCGACACCCAGGCGAAGATCGATGGTGGCTACAAAGGCAATACCGCCGGCACTTATAAGGGCGAACAGGAAGGGAGCACGGAGTCGACTTCGGTCGGCATCTATGGCGGTGTTGCCATAGGCGGGACACAATCGCAGTTCAAGGGCAGCTATAACGGTACCCAGGAGGGTTCATACGAGGGTACAGCGAGTGGTACGGAGCAGGGTGCGTATACGGGGACGCATAGCGTTATAGGTTTCCCAGTGGCAACGGAAACAGGGCAGTATGCTGGTACTTATGAAGGTGAAGAGAGTGGCAGCTACCAAGGCCGCGAAAATGGCTACCTCAGCGGCAACAGTAGAGGAAGTTATGCAGGTATCGAGGGAGGTGTTACCGCATCGGTAGCCACCGGTGAGTATGAGGGAACAGAGGCTGGTAAGTTCGCGGGAAAAGAGTCTGGTGTGATCGGCGCTAAAAGTGACGGTAGTTTCACAGGTTCTGAGAAGGGTGAAACGTATTCCACGCTCTACGGCAGCTATGAAGGTAGTGAATGGGGTAAATACGAAGGTGCCGAGAAAGGCAGGATCTCAGCCACAAGCGAAGGTAACTATGAAGGCAAGGAAGCCGGATCTACATGGGCCGCTTCGGAAGGGGAATACAAGGGTACAGCGCAAGGAAAATATCGTGGCAAGGAGCAGGGTAAGTTGGCGGCAGACAGCGAAGGTGAGTATGCCGGTATCGCTGCCGGAATCACCGAAGCCAGTTCCGAAGGAAAATATGCTGGCAAGGAATCAGGCAGCATCGATGGCACTGTGGACGCAAAAAGTGAAGGTTCAGAGAATGGCTCGCTCAGCTTCGAGGAGGTCTCGGATATCAGCCTCGCCACCACAATGACCGGTGAAGTCACGAACAAGACCCACATCCTCGTCGACAATGCCGTCAACAAAGTTGTTCTGGGCGGATATGCGCTGTCCGGAGCCAGTGGTAACATTGGCGTCAACATGGCGTCGGGCAATGGCAACATGCAGGCCAACAGCCTCGCCATCGCATCTACGACTGGCAATACCACTGGGCATTGATCCACGGTCTGCCTGAGTGAAGGTTCGGGGCTGGTTTCTTCAGCCCCGGGCTCTCATCACCTGAAATACCACTGATATAACAATAATTCTACAAGGTCAGAACAATGCGATTCAAAGCATCCCATCTGTTGTTTCAAGTGTCTCTTTTGTTTGCAGCGTTTGGCATTTTCCAGGCACCGTCCGCGATTGCGGGCGATATTCTGTTTTCTGGTGTGGCGGCATCCGGCGGGCTTTATTCCGCTCGGGTCGTGAGCATGAACGAGGCCAAGTACAAGAATCTTGTTCGCCAGAATACGGACTACAGCTGTGGTGCGGCAGCATTGGCGACGATTCTGAAATATGCCTATGGGCTCGACGCCAATGAAAGGGTTGTCATGGAAGGTATGCTCGAATCCGGAGATGCTGAACTCGTGCGCCGCAAGGGTTTTTCGATGCTCGACATGAAGCACTATGTCGAATCGTTGGGTTTGCGAGGCCGAGGTTATCGCTTGTCCGAAACGCGCTTGAAAACCTTGAGAATTCCGGTGGTGGTATTGATGGACATCAACGGCTACAAGCATTTTTCAGTGCTAAAGCGTATCAGCAATGATGAAGCTTTTTTAGCGGACCCTGTTCTCGGTAACAAGAGGATGTCGTTTGACGAGTTCAGACAAGCCTGGAGCAATCGTGTTGTCTTTGCCGTCATTGGCAGCGGCTTCGTCAGGGATACCGCATTACTGGAAATTCCATTCAAGCTAACCAGTAGCCATTGGTTGAGGAATAACTCGCCACTGGCGGATGCGGAGTTGATGGACTTTGGCTTTACGCATGCAGATCTATTCTGAGGAAAATGATCATGAAAAGCATAAAAGAAACGATTGCGCCGTTTTTTCTAGGAGTTGCAATAACAAGCGTCGCATCAGTGTCACTGGCAGCGCCGGGGGATGGCGGGGTGGGTCAGGGGATTTCAGTCCTGACCAGCCCGGAGATGGCGACGATACGAGGGAAATACGTGGTTGCATCGGATACGGTACTCTACTTCGGGGTCGAAATGGCCAGTGTGTGGAGAACGCAGGACGGGCAGCAGTTGCAGGGTGGCGCACGCCTGGGGCTCGATTTCTCCGGTGGTGCATCGCCAACGGTGAGTTTCTCGCCTACGGTGAGTATTTTATCCGGGACTGGCCGAGGGACAGCGATCGACACCAGTAATCGCACCGTGAATTCATCCGGAATCGACAACGTCACCGGCTTGGGTCAGAGCATCCAGGTTGCGGGCGATTTCAATACGGCATCGAATACGCTCAGCGTACGACTTTTGGACAAGCTTCCGGAGAACCGCGGTCAGGGTGTCGGGGAATCGCTTGCCGTCAGCGACGGCGCGGGTGGGTCGGCAACTGCGGCCCTCAATGACAAGGGAATGATGGTCACACTGTCGCTCGACGGGCAGGGGGTTGTTCAGCAATCCATTCGCGGTGCGCTTCGTGATGGTGCCCGTACCGGCAACGGTGCGTTTCAGTCGATCAAGACATTGGGGGACTCGCATACGATCTCCAATCGAATGCAGCTCTCAATTCTGATGAAACCCCGTGCAGAGTCGGCCAATCTGAGTAAGACGCTTGGCGTTTCATTGGGCGGTCTGCGAGGATTGTAGCCTACGCAAGGTTTGGCGTTGATACATTGCCTTCTTGCGGCGGAAAGGGAATTCGTGGATGTGGGAGTGAAGGAATCACACGCTCGCATCTCATATTTGGACGTACAGGCTAACAGAAATGGAATTCAAACTAGGTATAGGCGTGGCAGTGCTCGTGTCATGTATGGTGATGCAGGTCGCCACTCCGGTCGGCGCGGAAGAGGCCGAGGATCGGCCGATTTTTCTGGATCAGCCTCCCAGGGAGGCTGGTGACGGACATCCCGAGAAAGCATCCCCAGTCGATCCCGTCGCCAGGCAGAAGGTCACGCACAAGAAAGATAGCGATACGCCACGGGTTTCCAATGAGTCGTCGGCAGATCTACGCCAGGAAATGTTGCTGCTACGCAAGCAGTACAGTGAGGATCTCAAAAAACTGCGTGATCTCGATTTGCGCTTGAAGGCATTGGGGGGTGGCAATGGACCGGCTTTGGCGAAGCCGGGAAACGCCGCTGCGGCGGCTGCCCGGAATAATCCGGTTCGAGTGGGTGTCGACAAAAAGAAGGCCAGTGAGGTGGCAGGAATTTCTCGCAATGTGGAGGATCTGCTGCAGGTCGAGCATCCTTCGTTTGATCAGACATTCACCCTGGAATCTGCGATCAACTACAGCCGCTACGACAGGACGCAAGTGACGCTGAATGGTTTCCTCGCGCTGGATGCGATCTTTCTGGGCAATCTGGCTGTTGAGGGTGTCGCCTCCGATACGCTGACTTATTCACTGACGGGCCGATATGGTTTCAATGAGCGTCTGGTGTTCAACTTGTCGACACCGTTTGTCTATCGCAAGACGATCTATGCCAAAGGTGGCGTAGGAGGCGTTGCCTCGGCCAATTCCGAAACCGATGTGACGCGTGATGCAGCGCTTGGGGATGTGTCGCTTGGCATGAGCTATCGCCTGTTTCCTGCTAGCAAGGCAGCCGATTGGGTCTGGAACGTCGATATTACCGCGCCGACCGGGGAACATCCTTATGGCGTTCCTGTGCGGGTCGTGGAAAAAGATGCCGAAGGCGTGACCACATTTTCGGTGCCGCGGGACCTGCCGACCGGCAGCGGCATCTGGTCACTCAATACCGGGGTTTCGTTTGTCAAAACCAGTGACCCGGCGATACTGTTCGGTAACTTTGGCATCGGCTACAACCGATCGCAATCGTTTGCGGACGTTGATTCTGATCCCAACACCAGAACTCGCGGGGACATCAACCTCGGAAATTCGGTCAACTACGGTTTTGGCATGGCCATTGCCATGAACGAAACTACCAGCCTGAGCCTGTCGTTCAGTCACAAACTGGCGCAGAAGACCAAAACCCGCAGTGCAGGCGGCCCTTGGACCAACGTGATTGGCAGCGATGCCAACTCAGCCATGTTCAATGTCGGCATTACCCAGGGGCTGGGCAGCCACTGGTCCATCGCAGGCACCGTGGGTGTCGGTTTGACGGATGATGCACCCGACTTCACCTTTGGACTACGGTTGCCATATCGTTTTTAGCCGGTAACTACTCAGCTTCCCCCCTTATTTGCGCCAACTCTGCGTTGGAAGTGCTCATTTACACTTGTAAACTCCGCGCTTCCGCCTTGATTTGACGCAAAACGGGGGCAATCTGAGCAGTTACGGGCATTGCGCTGAGTAGTTACCGTAGCCGGCGTTGTTTAGTGCGCAGCAGCAAGCAGAGAAATAGGTTCCCCGGCGTCGTGAGTTTTGCGAAACGATCCTGAGCTTGGCGTAAACAATCACCCGATGTCCGTCGATGTTGATACGCTGGTGGGCATAAGATCTGATCACCAGTCAGACGGATTTCGGGAGGTTTGTCATGGCAACTGCGCACAATCCAGTATCGGCTCGTCGCCGCATTCTTTGCCTTGGAGGTTGTGAAGGGGCGCTGCAGCGTTTGTTGCCGCCTGATCAGTGGGAATTGGTTTCTGCGGACAGCCTGAAAGCACTACGGCTGGCGGCCAGTGACCGTGATATCCGTGTGATGGTAGCCGCGATAGGATTCGACAACGCCAAAACGCTTGAACTTGCTGAGGAGCTGCTGTTCGAGCGCCGGGACATCCGGGCTGTTGGCATCATCGAACCTGGCACCCTCGAGCAAACTCGGCTGCGGCGCGCGCTGAGCAGGCTGTTCTTCGACTTTCTCACCATGCCGCTATTACCCGAAGCGGTGCAATACGCCATTGGTCATGCCTATGGCATGGCGTCGATTTCCTGTTGTGGTGGTCAATCAGAGAAGTGCATTTCACCCGTGGCGTCCAGCTACAAGCTGTTTGGGCGAAGCGACATCATGGTGGCGCTAAGGGAGCGAATCTCCCGCATCAGCACATCCGACGCACCGGTGATGATCGGTGGTGAATCAGGTACCGGAAAGGAACTCGCTGCACGGAATGTTCATGCCGAATCCGACCGTTGTGACGAACCATTCGTTGCAGTGAATATGGCGGCGATTCCCGAAAATCTGGTGCAGACCGAGTTGTTTGGCCATGAAAAAGGGGCATTCACCGGTGCTGCTCAGCAACGTATCGGGCATATCGAGTCAGCCCATGGTGGGACGCTTTTTCTTGACGAGATTGGCGACCTGCCGCTGCAAAGCCAGGGTAACTTGTTGCGGTTTCTCCAGGAGGGCGTCATCACCAGGGTAGGTGGCTCACAGTTGATCAAGGTTGATGTGAGGGTGATCACGGCGACGCACATCGACCTTGAAGAAGCTGTCGCTGCGGGCCGCTTTCGTGAAGATCTCTATTACCGACTCAACGTATTGCAGCTGGAAATGCCCCCGCTACGTGATCGGGGGAGCGACATTGCCTATCTGGCGGAGCGTTTCTTCGAACAGTTTTGCGCCCGCTCACGTTGCTGCGCCAAGGGTTTGAGTCAGCGCTCGCTCGCTGTAATGAAGGAGCACGACTGGCCTGGGAACGTGCGAGAAATGCTCAATCGCATACAGCGTGCAGTGGTCATGTGTACAGGGCAGTTGATCCATCCCGAAGACCTGGGGCTGGAACGACGTGAATCGTCCAGAAAGCTCGAAACACTCGCCGAAGCACGTGCCAGGGTGGAAAAACAACTGCTCCGCACGGCTTTGATCGACAGTAACTACAATCTGTCAGAAGCGTCGCGCTTGCTGGGGACGTCTCGGGTCACGCTGTACAAGCTGATTGACAAACATGGCATTCAAAGCAGCCCGGGGCGAGAGGTGACGTCTGACGTCGCATAGTGCCTCGCTTTTGTAGCCTTCGCTACAGTTGGAACAGCGATGCCCAGCAGTGAACATGGGGACGAAGCGTTGACTACGATGTAGGCGATACCGACAATGATGTCATGCTATTTTGAATATCCGCAATCTTCCTGACAACGTCCACGCTACTTTGCGGTTGAAAGCGGCCAAGTCCGGTTTGAGTATGGAAGCTGAGGGGGTACGCCTGTATTTACTTTACATAGACCCACTTCAAGCCAGCAATTTCACGGCAATCACCAGCAGCGCCACCGCGAGTGTTGCACGGATGATTTTCTCTCCACTCTTGATCGAAGCCTTGACGGCAAGCCAGGTGCCACCTGCCATGCCGATCGAGAGCGCCGTTGCGGCAAACCAGTCGACGTTGCCGGTGACGATAAACAGCACCACGGCAGGCACGGTGAATACCATGACGATAAACACCTTGTGGACATTCACCCGTGTCAGCTCCATGCCGAACAGATGCAGCAGGGTTGCCATGATGATGAAACCGACCCCCGCCTGAACGAAGCCGCCATAGAAGCCGACCCCAAACATGACCGGCCAGGCCAGCCATTTTGACCAGCGGTGGCTGGCGGCGTGTTCCACCACCCGGGCTTTCGGCAGCATCAGCGAGATCACGATCAGGATCATGACCAGGCCGAGTATTTTCGTGAATAGCGCATCGTCGATCTTCACCGCGTAGAACGCGCCAAGAATCCCACCAGGCAGTGTCATCAGCGCCAGCTTCAGACTCAGCGGAAAATCATGCTGATTGTTGTGGCGGAAAGTGGCGACGGCCATCAGGGCTTCGACCTGGATGGCGATTCGGTTGCTGCCATTGGCCACGGTAGCGTCGTAGCCCATGAAAATCAGCAGCGGGATCGTCAGCGCCGAGCCACCGCCGGCCAGCACGTTGAGGAAACCCGCGACCGCGCCCCCTGCCATCAGAATGAGAAAACTGCCGACTTCTGTCATGTCTGCCGTCGCTGCCGATAAAGAGTCCTGTATGGTACCGCAGCCGCCAGCCTCCGGGATAATTGCCTGAATTCATGCGCCTTGTTGAATTATTCCCCTGCTGATCCAGACTAATGGCTATAGCGTATAAATACCTCAAGCTTCGGAGTTCGGCTTTGCAGTCTCCTTGATTCCCTCCTTTTGCAAAGGGGGCGGCCGTCAAAAGAGGCAGCGATGTTTTTGCAAATGTTGGGCCACCATCGCCCGGATGCAAGCCGAAACTTGAGTAGACAAGAATCAACACGCGGAGCCGGATATGTCAGGTCGATTACGAGACAGGGTATGGCAGCGGATTGTCGACTGGCTGAACAGCTGTCCGCGCGAGGAGCCGCAGGCGCTGTGCAATTTTGAGCGCCTGAAGCGAGAGATCCGCCCGGCTGATGTGCTGCTGGTAGAAGGCCGCTCTCGCGTCAGTGAGGTGATCAAGATCGTGACCTTGTCACCGTGGACCCATGCGGCCATCTATATTGGTCGTGCGGTCGATGTTCAGGACAGTTCGATGCGCGAGATGCTGGCGCGGCACTATGATGGCGATCCGTGGGAGCCGCTGCTGGTCGAGTCACTGCTGGGCAAAGGGACGATTGTGACCCCGCTGTCGCGCTATGAATGCGATCATGTTCGAATCTGCCGGCCCTCGGGGTTGCTTGTTGGCGATGTGCAATGTGTCGTCAATTTCGCTATCGAGCAACTGGGCACCGACTACGATGTTCGGCAGTTGCTCGACCTCGCCCGACTCAGTTTTCCCTATGCCATATTGCCGCGGCAGTGGCGTTCCAGCCTGTTTCAGCATAACGCCGGCAAGCCAACGCACATTGTCTGCTCCAGCATGATTGCACGCTGTTTCCAGCAGGTGGGTTACCCGATCATGCCGTTGATCAAGACCGCAGAGGATGGGGAGACAATGCGCTTCTATAAGCGCAATTTTCGCCTTTTCGTGCCGTCCGATTTCGATTATTCCCCGTATTTCAATATCGTCAAGTTCTCGTTCTGGGGGTTTGGCGATGAGGCTGCCTATCGGCGTATCGAATGGGTGGATGAGTCGCGGGAGCAGCCGGAAGTCAAAAAGAAAAAGCAGCGCAAGGAAAAGAAACGCCGTAAAGGCAACGTGATCGATATCGGTGCCCGGATGCTGGCTGGCCAGCTGGCAAGGAGGATTAAATGGTCTGGATAATCTTGCTGGTGCTGATGCTTGGCGTTGCCGGATACCGGCGCATGCCGCTATTGCAGCTGCTTGGCATGTTGTTGCTGTGGTTATTGCTGGTCGTACTGTTTGGTGGCCTGGATGGCTGGTTGCTCATCCCCTGGTTGCTGGTGCTGGCCAATACCGCGTTGCTGGGCTTTGATCCACTGCGAATAAAATTGCTTAGCCAGCCGGTGATGAATATTTTACGCAACAACCTGCCACCGATTTCGGCAACGGAAAAGGAAGCCCTGGAAAGCGGTGATGTGTGGTGGGATGGTGAACTGTTCTCCGGTAAGCCCGACTGGCAGCGCCTTCGTTCCTGGCCTGCGCAGCGATTGACGCCGACGGAGAAGGATTTTCTCGACAACCAGACCGAAACGCTCTGCCGCATGCTTGACGACTGGAAAATCACCCATGAGCTGTATGATCTGCCGCCAGAGGTGTGGACGTTCATGCGCAAGGAGCGCTTCTTCGGCATGATTATTCCCGAGTCGTATGGTGGGCTGGGATTTTCTGCGCTGGCGCATTCCGAAGTGATCATGAAAATCGCCAGCCGCAGTATCACGGCGGCGGTGACGGTGATGGTGCCCAACTCACTCGGCCCGGGACAACTCCTGCTGAATTATGGTACGGATGCCCAGAAAGAGAAATATCTGCGGCGTCTTGCTGTTGGTGAAGAAATTCCCTGTTTTGCGCTCACCGGCCCGGAAGCGGGTAGTGACGCCAGTTCAATCCCCGATACCGGCGTGGTCTGCGAGCGCGATGGTCAATTGGGCATACTGCTCAACTGGGAAAAACGCTATATCACGCTTGGCCCGGTGGCAACACTGCTGGGGTTGGCGTTTCATCTCTACGATCCTGATCATCTGATTGGTGATCGCGACGATGTTGGTATTTCGCTGGCGCTGATTCCCACCGACCACCCTGGTGTCGAAATTGGTGAGCGGCATTTTCCGCTTGATGCCCCTTTCCAGAACGGGCCAAATTTTGGCCATGACGTGTTTATTCCGCTCGACTGGTTGATTGGTGGGGTAGAGCAGGCGGGGCGTGGCTGGCGAATGCTGGTGGAATGCCTCGGTGAAGGCCGTGGCGTGTCGCTGCCGGCGTTATCGGTCGGCGGCGCCAAAATGGCGAGCCGCACCATTGGTGCCTATGCGCGTGTCCGCACTCAGTTTGGCCTGCCGATCGGCAAGTTCGAAGGCGTAGAAATGCCGCTGGCACGTATTCTGGGCAATGCCTATATCATGGATGCCGGTCGCATGCTGACGCTGATGGCGCTCGACAATGGACACAAACCAGCGATTGTGACCGCGTTGCTCAAATATCAGCTGACCGAGCGCATGCGTCGGGTGATCAACGATGCGATGGATATTCAGGGCGGCTCGGGGATTTGCCTTGGGCCTTCCAACTATATCGGCCGTGTTTATCAGTCCATCCCCATCGCGATTACCGTCGAAGGGGCGAATATCCTGACACGTAACCTGATCGTGTTCGGTCAGGGCGCCATTCGTGGCCATCCCTGGTTGCTGAAAGAAATGCAGGCGGTCGAGGGCAACAATATCGAAGCCTTTGATCATGCCTTGCTCAATCACAGCCTGTTTATCTTCAGTAATTTTGTACGCAGTTTCTGGTTCGGTTTGACAGCCGGTATTTTTGAAACCAGTGGGCCGCCCGCCACGCGCCGATACTACCGGCACCTGACACGTTTGACCGCTGGGTTTGCGCTGTTGACCGACTACGCGCTGTTGACCCTGGGCGGCTCGCTGAAACGCCGCGAAAGGCTGTCCGGCCGGTTTGCTGATATTCTGGCCAACCTCTACCTGTGCTCGGCGGTACTAAAACATTTTGAATGTCAGGGCGAACCAGAGGCTGATATGCCGCTGGTCGATTATGCCTGCACCTTGACCCAGCATCGCGCGCAGCAGGCGATGCTGGCGGTATTCCATAATCTGCCGTTTCCCTGGCTGGCGAAATTTCTGCGCTTTCTGATGTTCCCGTTTGGTAAACCCTATGGCCCGCCCAATGACCGCCAGATTCATGCGGTTGCGGATATCGCGTTGCATGATTCGCCAACCCGGGATCGATTGACGCAGGGTGTCTATGTCAGTGATGACCCGGACGACCGTGTTGGTCGTATTGAGGTGGCGTTTACAAAGGCGCTGGCGGTGGCCGAGTTGGAAAAGTTGCTCAAACAGAAGGTACGCGAAGGGCTGGTCGATGGGCACAGCTGGCCGGAAAAGATCGATGATGCGCTCGATAAAAAGATCATCAACGAAGCGGCGGCAGAGCGTTTGCGCGATGCCTGGCAGGCAATGCGCCGGGCCATCGAGGTTGACGCCTTTCCGGCAGCGTATTTTTCGCCCAGGCAGACCCAGCAGCCGACATGACGGTACAGGAAAAATAGCAAATGACTGAAAGAGCGGTATATCTGGTGGATGGTGCCCGTACCCCCTTCCTGCGGGCACGCGGCAAACCCAACGCATTTCATGCGGCTGATCTGTTGCTTGGCGCGGCCAAGCCACTGCTGTTACGTCAGCCGTTTGCGCCGCAGGCATTTGATGAAGTGATCGTCGGCTGTGTCATGCCCAGTCCCGACGAGTCGAATATCGCGCGCATTATGGCGTTGCGTCTTGGCTGCGGCGAACGTATGCCGGCATTTACGGTGCAGCGTAACTGTGCGTCAGGCATGCAGGCGCTGGATAGCGCAAGCCGAAATATTGCGCATGGCTACGCTGATCTGGTGCTTACGGCGGGCGTCGAGGCAATGAGTCATGCGCCGTTGCTGTTTCGTCCCGAGATGGTTGCTTGGCTGGCCGACTGGCGTCGCGCGAAAACGTTGGGGCAGAAGCTGAAAATGCTGTCGCGCCTGCGCGCCGGTTATTTTGCGCCAGTCATTGCACTGCTAAAAGGGCTCAGCGATCCGGTTGTTGGTCTCAGCATGGGACAGACCGCAGAAAACCTCGCTTGGCGTTTTGGTATCTCGCGTGACGAGATGGATCGATATGCCCTGCAGAGCCATCAGCGACTGGCTGCTGCGGTTGAGAAAGGGTATCTGGAGGAGATCGTCGCGCTATATGCTAGCAGCGGCAAGCTCTACGATCATGACGATGGTTTGCGTGCGGATTCGTCATTGGAAAAGCTGGCCAAACTCAAGCCGGTATTCGATCGGCCTTACGGCCTGGTGACGGCTGGCAACAGCGCCCAGGTCACGGATGGCGCCGCGGTATTGATTCTCGCCAGCGAGGATGCCATTGAAAAATATGATCTGCCGGTGCTGGCGCGGCTCCACCCGGCGGCCTGGGCTGGCGTCGATCCGGCGCAAATGGGGCTCGGGCCGACCCATGCCATTGCGCAGTTGCTACAGCAGTGCGACATGGCCTTGTCCGACATCGATTATTTCGAAATCAATGAAGCATTTGCGGCACAGGTATTGGCATGTGTGAAGACGCTCGCCGATGACGAATACTGCCGTAACGAACTGGGTCTGGATGCGGCGCTCGGCGAGATCCCGTTGGAGCGGCTCAATCTCGATGGCGGTGGCATCAGTCTTGGTCATCCGGTGGGTGCCAGTGGTGCGCGCATCGTGCTGCATCTGGCGCATGTGCTGGCGCGCGAAAATGCGCAAAAAGGCATCGCCAGTCTGTGCATAGGCGGCGGGCAGGGTGGCGCCATGCTGGTGGAGCGAACATGAACCCGGAAATAATGACAATGGCCGATTACACACATCTCACGCTCACGCAGGATCACAATCAGTTGTTATGGCTGGATCTTCACGTCGAGGGTAAATCGGCGAATGTCCTCAGCGTCGATGTATTGAATGAAATTGACCGCGCTTGCGATGACATTCGTGCTTCCGGTGCAAAGGGGCTGGTCATTCATTCATCGAAGCCCAGCGGTTTTGTCGCCGGTGCTGATATCAGTCATTTTCGTAAGGTCACGGACGAACATCAGGCGCTCGAGTTTATCCGCAAGGGACAGGCGATTTTCCAGAAATATGAAGACCTGCCGATGCCGACACTGGTGATTATTCACGGTTTTTGTCTCGGTGGGGGGCTTGAGTGGGCATTGGCCTGCGACTACCGCATCGCCTCCAATGAGGCGAGCACGAAAATCGGTTTGCCGGAGGTGAAGCTGGGCATTCATCCGGGCTTTGGCGGCAGCGTGCGTTCGATCCGCTTGCTGGGTGTCTTGCCGGCGATGAATCTGATTCTGTCGGGGCGGGCCGTCAATGGCTATCAGGCAAAAAAAATGGGCCTGGTGGATGAGAATCTACCGCAGCGGTCGCTGCGCAATGCGGCTGTAGCAATGCTCACAAGTCGTCCCGAAAAACATCGTCCACCCTGGTATGCCCCTGTGCTGGAGCAATCGCTGTTGCGCCCGGCCATTGCATCGTTGCTGCGGCGTCAGGTGGCAAAAAAGGCGAACAAGGATCACTACCCCGCGCCCTATGCACAAATCGATGTGTGGGAAAAAACCGGCAGCCAAGATCCGCAGATGTTCGAGGCGGAGGCGGAATCCGTCGCCCGGTTGATTGTTGGCGAGACAGCGCAAAACCTGGTACGGGTCTTCTTTTTGCAAGAGCGCCTGAAAGGGCTGGGCGATAAGTCCCTGTTTCAGCCACATCATGTGCATGTGATCGGGGCCGGGGTGATGGGTGGGGATATCGCGGCCTGGTGCGCGATGCAGGGGATGGAGGTCACGCTGCAGGACATGAGTGATGAAGCGTTGGCCCGCGCGGTTGGCCGGGCTGCCAGCCATTTTCGCAAGCGCTATAAGCGCGATCGCTTTGCGCTGCAACAGGCGATCGATCGCTTGACGCCCGACCGTGAGGGCCTGGCGGTGAAAAAGGCAGACTTGATCATCGAAGCGGTGTTCGAGAGTCTGGAAGTCAAACAGGACATTTTCAAAGGACTGGAAACTGAGGCGAGTTCCGAGGCCATTCTCGCCACCAATACCTCGAGCATTCCGCTGGACGAGATTGCGGCAGCCATGCAACAACCAGACCGGCTGGTCGGGCTGCATTTCTTCAATCCCGTCATCAAGATGCCACTGGTCGAAGTCGTGTTCGACGATCAGCTCACCAGTGAGGAGGTCCGCGCCAAAGCGGCGGCGGCCACGCGCCACCTCAATAAACTCCCGCTGCCCGTCAAGAGTGCGCCCGGTTTTCTCGTCAACCGCATACTGATGCCGTATCTGATGGAAGCCATGCAGTGCTATCAGGAAGGTATCCCCGCCGTGGTCATCGACAAGGCCGCCACCGACTATGGTATGCCAATGGGGCCGCTGGCGCTGGCCGATACCGTTGGCCTCGACATCTGTCAGCATGTCGGCCAGATACTCGCCGACAAGCTCGGGCTGGCGCTGCCCGCCGAGGTCGATCGCATGGTCGAAAAAGGCTGGCTGGGCAAAAAATCGGGGCAGGGTTTCTACATCTATCGCAAAGGCAAAGCCGTGCCACGGGAAAAACCTGACTGGCAAGGCGACCGCCAACAACTACAGCAGCGTCTGATCGGTAAAATAAGAGAAGAGGCCGAACGCTGCCTGACAGAGCATATCGTTGAAGACGGTGATCTACTCGATGCCGGACTGATCTTCGGTACCGGCTATGCGCCGTTTCGTGGTGGGTTGAAGCTCGATTCCGTGTGAGTACAGGGTCAGTCGAATTAGTGCTAGCGTACCGTCTTTTCGGCATGGATGGTGGAATCCAGCGCCAGGGAAGGCTCCCAACAGCAGTGGTGTACATCCCTGTAACTGGATCCCCGTTCCCGCGGGGATGACGCACACCGTCTTTCCGGCAGGGACGGCGGAATCCAGCGCCAGGGAGGGCTTCCACTGGCGGTGGAATATATCCCTGTAGCCGGATCCCCGCTCCCTGCAATATCCAAGGCTATCTTGCTGTCTACGGTTTCCGTCGTTAATTCGAAACTTTTGCAACACTCGTCTGTCGAAAGGCAAACGAGCAATGCAAAAGGACGGGGTAGCGACAGGTGAAGGAGATAGAGACGACGTCAGATAACCTCGAAATCCGCTGTTTCGGCGACTTGGCTCAGGTCAGGGAAGCGTGGCACTGTCTTGAGGCACAGGGCGCTGCAACGACGATCTATCAGTCCTGGGAGTGGGTTTCGGCCTGGCATCGGCATCTCATCAGTAGTGCAGCGGGAAAACGGGCTCAGGTGGTGATTGTCGAGGTGCTGGCTGGGGAGCACACGGTCGCGTTGCTGCCGATGATGATTCGTCGTGAAAAAGGCGTGCGGATACTCAGTTGGCTGGGCGACAGTCATTTCAACTTTCCCGGAGGACTGTTTCAGGCATATTTTCTGCAGGGACTCGATCGTACCAGCTTTCAGCGGCTTTGGCGGCGTATTGGTAAAGCGTTACCGGCTTATGACGTAGCCTGGTTTACCAGTCAGCTACCGCAGCTCGATGATGCTGATTCGCCTATGCAGTGGTTGCAGCGCCGACCATCCCCCAATTCTGCACACCGACTGGTCTTCGAGCACCATGATTGGCAAAAGCTGCTAACCGAACTGCGCAGCCGCTCGACGCGAAAACGGATGCGCAATGAGGAAAGCCGGTTGTCTCGTGAAGGAGAGGTGGTGTTTGAAGAGGTGAGTTCCGAGCAGGCGCTCGAGGCGGCTGTCGAGGCCGTTTTTCGCCAGCGGGAGCGCCGTTTTCGTGCCCTCGGCATTCCATTGGAGCCCCGGATGGCAGATTACCAACGCTTCTATCATTCGCTGCTCCAGCAATCATTGCATGCTGCAAACCCGTCGAGCCGCTTCTACCTGCTGCTGTTGAAACTGGATGGTGAACTGCTGGCATCGCTGCTGATCGCAGAGAAGGATGGCGTGGTCTACCCATTGATCAATTCGATGACCACATCGCGCTACAGCCGTTGGTCGCCCGGGGACTATCTGTTGCGCCACCTGATTGCCGATGCCTGTGAACGCAAGATGGTGGCTATCGACTTTGGCCTTGCTGAAGACAACAGCTACAAGACAGCCTGGTGCAACCGTCGCATTGAAATCTACGAGACGATTCACGGCAACGGCCTGTATGGCAAGGCGGTTGCCTTTGTCATTATTGGTCGCACCACGTTGGCAAGGCGAATCAAGCAGTCGCCGCGTGCCTGGGCCTGGTATCAATTTTTTCGTTCGCTCAAGACTGATGGGGTGATGAACAGTGACTGGAAAAACAGTTTTCAAAAACTTCTCCGCGCAACACACGGCTGATTTTCAGCGTGGGCTGATGGTCGCCCGGCATTCGCTGCCGGAGATGGAGATGTTTTCCGATGCTGCGCTGGCGAAGCTGATCGAAAAACATCCCGATGAGTTGTCGATGGTGTATGCCATGCCAACCGATGTGGCCGGGGCGAAACACTTTCGTGAAGGAGATCTGCGGGGTGTCGACGGTAAGGAGGTAATTGATGCAGTCCGCAACGGCCAGCTTTGGGTGCAGTTGTTGCGTCTGAACAAGGTCAATCCGGAATTTTCGGCGCTGGAAAAGCAGATTATCGCCGAACTGAAGCAGCATGTGCCCGGTCTGAAGATTTTTGGCTGCCGGTTGTCATTGCTGATCTCTTCGCCGTCTATCCACGTCTCGTATCACGCAGATATCCCACGCAACGCCTTGTGGCAGATTCGTGGCGGCAAGAAGGTCTATGTCTATCCGGTAGAAGAGAAATTTATCTCCGAAGAGGCGCTCGAAGGCGTCTATCTCGGCGAAACCCAGGAAGCAATCCACTATGAACCTGAGTTCGATACAGCTGCAAGCGTTGTCGATCTGCGCCCTGGCATGGTGGTGACTTGGCCGATCAACGGCCCGCATCGAATCGTCAACGATCCCGAGTTGAGCGTATCGATGGTCATGGAGTATTTTGAACCGATCGCCTGGTTTCGTTATGCCGTCTATTATACCAATGGCGTGATGCGGCGGCGCTTTGGTCGCGCTGCAAAATCGACCCGAACCAGTGGCCCCGTCATGTGGGGCAAAGCCTTGAGCAGTGTGGTGTTCAAACTGCTGGGTGTGCGCAAGCAGCACCGCCACACACGTTACCTGACGTTTCGCATCGACCCTGGATCGCAAACCGGGTATTCTGAAATACCCAAAATCGTCAGGGATTTCTGATCAGCTTGTGACCCAGATCGAAACGACTGCGGGTGAGCGGATGGTGCTATACCCGGTTGATCCTTATTATGTTCCCGAAGCGCGAGATACTTTCCTACAGGCATTGATACAACGCGGGCTGCTGGGAGCGCATTGGCGCGATGACCGCTATCTGGTGGGGCAGCGTTTCATGCAGGAAATCGTGTTCATCGGCTGTGCGCCGTTTCTCCGCGTCGATCCCCAGGACGATCTGCAATTTTGCCATCTACAGGTTTTCGCGACAGAAGAAGCGATATTTCGACGGTCGCCACAAGCAGGGGCTCCTCGCTGCCCACAGTGCCGGGTCGCACTCATTAGCAATGCAGTAGCCGACCTTGAAATGTGTCCGCAATGTCACCGCAAGATGGCACTGCAAGACTGCGCCTGGCGTGCGGGACGAACCGTGTGGTCACGTTTCGGCATCAACATCTGGACATTGCAAAAAGGCGATGCGCAAGCGACGGATTCGTTGCTCGACTTTTTACAGCGTCTGTCGGATGTGAAGTGGAAAACTGCGTTTTTATAGTGGTGATGGGTAGATGCAGAAATCACTGATTGTTCTCGGACTGGCTATTCTCGTCGTCGGCTTGTTGTGGCCCTGGCTTTCGAAGTTGCCATTGGGGCGGCTGCCCGGCGATATCATCATCGATCGGCCCGGCCTGAAACTCTACTTTCCCATTACCACATCGATTGTCATCAGCATTGTGGCATCGCTGCTGCTGTGGTTGTTTCGACGCTAGCCCTTTGCCAAAAGCTTGATGATGCGGTCTAATTGGAGGCGTTAGCCAAATCACTTTTTATGGAGGAAGTCTCATGAAAGTCATAATGAAGAAGTCGGATGCCAAGGAACCATTTTCGTGGTCATTCCAGGATGACGGCAAGGCCATTCTGCGCAGCGAAAACTACAAGGAGAAGCGCAGCGCCATGAATGGCATCGAGTCGGTCAAGAAAAATTGCGGCGATGATGGTCGTTATGAGATGAAAACGTCGAGCAATGGCAAGTTCTTCTTCAACCTGAAAGCCAAAAATGGTCAAATCATTGGCACGTCGCCAATGTTTGCCACTGAGGCCGACCGTGAGGCCGCGATTGCCGCGTTGAAGTCGAAAGCAGGTTCAGCAGCTATTGAAGAGGCCTGATTTCAGGTGTGACCGACACGGCTGCTGGTTCAACTGGCGGTTGTGTCGGAGGTTTCTCCATTGTCCAGTTTCTTCTGCTGTTGTCGTTTTCTGAACCATTTCCACAGCAGGCTGCTGGGGTGTTCTTCCCCGGTGATAACATACATCAAGACATCAAGGTTCCTGCCATTCCATTGCATTTGCTTCTGTGCGCTTGCTCGTCCGCAAAAGAGTATCCGGTCATTCCTCTCCAGTTTGAAGTTTTCTTCGGGCAGCAGAGTATCTTCAAAACCACGTTTGACCAGTAGCGGTACACAGGGGAGCATTACGTTTCGATTGCGGGGATCACGATAGAGGTCCTTGATGAATAGCATAAACTTATTGTCTCCAGCGACCTGATGGAAAGCTGGCATGTCTTCTTGCGTAATATCGACCTCCCAAACCAGTGGCACGTGCTGATGGGTGGCGCCACTAATCCGGGATACCAGTTCATTGGCCCAGGCATTATCGCGCTGACCAGCCTTTTGCAGAAAGTTCTCGATTAATGGATTGCGGATCAGTGCAAAAATTCTGTGTGCGATCACCGAGCCGCGTTGCATGACAAGGTCGATGTCCGCTTCCTCGAACAGCAGATCATTACGGCGCCGGTTCTGCCGGGCGATGGTGAAGAGCTTTGGGTTCAGCTCTCGTGCTGTCATTAATATGGAGAGGTTGTCGGCGTCATTGTCGGTACCGGCGACAATGCCAACCGCATCGAGCACACCGGCCTCTTTGAGCGTATGGGCCTCGGTGCCATTGCCGGTAATGACTTTTTCCAGGGTCTCGTCATTTTCCGGGTCGATCAGTTCGTTGTTGGCCTCGATGATGACGGGGATGATGCCTTCGTTCAGCAGTTCTTCATAGACGGCCCTGCCGAATCGTCCGTAGCTGCATAGAATCCATTTGCCCTTGGGTGGAAAGAGTGGTTCGTGCAGTTCTTCATAAGGAACGCCAGTCATCCAGTCGTGCAGCAGGTACATGCCTGGTGAGTGGAATGCCAACGCCAGCTTTTGCGCGAAGGTGTAAAACGGGTCGATGATCCGATTTTCACCGAAAGAAGCGATATTGCGCGCGACGTTCTCGTGTTCGGCGCGGACGATAATCGGCAGGGGAGGGTTCAGCAGGTAGCCAGTCAGTGCTATTTTCAGGTTTACTTGGTCATCGCTGGTGAGAGCAACGATGCCTTGGCATTGGGGGTGTTTCAAACCTGCGTCGATGAGTGTTTGCGGTCGTGTCATGTCGGCGCTAATGCCTGGTACTTTCACACCATAGTCGGCCATTTCGAGTGAGTTGATGTTGTCTTCCGAGATGTCGACGACCACTGAATGGATGCCTTCATGCGCCAGTGCGCGGGCTAGTAATTTGCCGGTGTCACCAAAACCACAGATCAGATAGAACGGGTCCCCAAGCGATTTGACACGGCGGATAAAGGCATTGTTCTTCATCAGGCGACGAAATGCCGGATCCTGCATGGTGTTCAGTAATGAGCCGATACCGAACAGCCAGGCGATGACGGTGGCATAGATGCAGACGGTTGCCCACAGTCGCTGTGGTACGGTGAAGGCGTAGGGTATTTCGCCAAAGCCAATGGTAGAGCCCATGAAGCTGACAAAGTAGAAGGCATGGAAGAAATCCATGTACCAGATATCACCTTGATCATCCTTGCCGGGAATCAGTACGAAGCCCAGAATCGACACTGCATAGACGACGACCAGGATGATCAGCGGCAGTCGCAGGCGCCGCAGCAGTAAATAGATGAGGTTAGGCATGGCGGGCGTGGCCGGTGATCAGCGCCGTACCGAGACTGTTTCTGCCATGAGCAGAACAACGGATATGATATTGGCCAGCAGTGCACCACCGGAGAGGGACACGACTACGACCATGGCGTCTGGCGAGATGCTTGAATCGGACATGTATTCGGCAATCCCCCAGGTGGTGGCGGCGGCAATCAGCTGCAAGTCGGCCACCAGGCTGGTGGCGAGGAATACCGCGCCGATATGCGTGCTGTCGCCGAGCTTGAGAATGGTAGCGATGATGCTGATGACAATCGCGGCAAATAGCTCGAAGACATTGTGATGTGAAGGGTTATCGATATCGCCGATGAAGAAGCCGAAGTTCAAGGTCAAGGCGAGGACGATGAAAAAGGCAAAAACGACTTTTTCAGGGTTCTGGATGCTGGCTCGGGATTCTGTCATTGTTCTCTACCCATCGTGAATTTTGGATGGGCGCTATTTTATCCCCATTTCATGTTGCTTCACACGAGAAAGACAGCAAGGCGAGGCAAGGACTGCGGTGCAGGACCGAAATTTTGACGATATTGCACAGAAGCTGACGCGCAAGATCTATGGCAGCATTAAGGGTGACATCCGCCTGGCGGTGCTGGAACGCGATCTGATGCCGGTGGTAAGGCAGGAGAAAGGCGGCAACGCACTGCGGATTCTCGATGCCGGTGGTGGCGCGGGGCAGTTTTCCGTCAAGCTCGCTGCGTTGGGGCACCAGACCGTCTATTGCGACATATCCGCCAATATGCTGGCGCAGGCGCGTGAGCACTACGCCAGTCAGGCCCCGGGTGCCGATGTCGAGTTCATCCATGGGTCGATTCAGTCGCTTGGTGAGCGGGCGCTGGCACCGTTCGACCTGATCCTCTGTCATGCTGTGGTGGAATGGTTGGCCGAACCCCGGGAGACCCTGGCAGGGCTGCTCGACCTGCTGCGTCCGGCTGGCTTGATGTCGACATTGTTTTACAATCGCCACAGTCTGATGATGCTGTATCTGATCCGCGGGCGTTTCGACAAGGTGATGTCGGGGCAGTTGGCGGGTTGGGGTAACAGCCTGACGCCAACGAATCCGCAGGAGCCCGAAGATGTCTATGGCTGGTTCGATGCCTGGGGGTTTGAAATCCTCTGTCGCAGCGGCGTACGCTGTTTTCACGACTACGTGACTGCCAAGCGACGTGACGAATTTTCGCGCGAGGACATCATCGCTGCCGAACTCAAGATGAGCCGCATCGAAGCGTTTCGCTCCACCGCGCGCTATATTCATCTGCTGAACAGAAAGCCCGACGGGAATACGTGAATGAAAGCACTGGCTGTCTACGCCGGCAAACGACTGGCCGATTACCATTTTGGCCCTGATCATCCCTTTGGTCCCTATCGCTACAAGGCGTTCATGGAACGCTTTGCCAACAGTGATCTGGCGCAGCGGGTGGTACGCGAAACGGCCTATCCTGCACGCGAAGCAGACATCCTGCTGTTCCATGAGCAATCATTCGTCGATGAGGTCAAGCAGCGCAGCGAAGAGGGCAGTGGCGCTTTCGATGGCGACACCCCGGTGTTCAAGGATGCCTGGCAGGTGGCGGCCATCGTCGTGGGGACGGTGATTCAGGCTGTCGATGATTTGATGGATGGCCGTTATCGACGTGCTTTCGTGCCCATTGCCGGTTTGCATCATGCGGGACGGGGCAGTGCTGCCGGATTTTGCCTGCTCAACGACTGCGGCATCGCCATCGAGGTGCTGAAACAACGCTATGGTCTGCAGCGGGTCGCCTATGTGGACATCGACGCGCATCACGGCGATGGTGTGTTCTATGCCTTCGAGTTCGATCCGGGGGTGGTAATCGCCGATATTCATGAGGATGGGCGCTATCTCTATCCCGGTACGGGCCATCACGAAGAGACCGGGCGCGCCGACGCTGTTGGTACCAAACTCAACCTGCCTATGGCGCCGCACGCCGATGATGCTGCATTCCTGGTGGCCTGGGAGCAGGTGGAGGCGTTTCTGCGGCGCATGAAGCCGGAGTTCATCATCATGCAATGCGGTGCCGACAGCGTTGCCGGTGATCCGCTGACGCATCTCGAATTCAGTGCCGATGCGCACCGCAGGGCTGCACGGGGGTTGTGTGATATTGCAGACCAGCATGCTGGTGGACGCCTGCTGGTTACCGGCGGGGGCGGCTACAATGGTGACAATATCGCCGACGCATGGTGCGCGGTTGTCGATGAGCTGGCAGGAACTTGAGGTGTGATGAGCAAGGAGCACGACAATATGCCGTCCTATCTCAAAACAATGCGTGTCATGGATGGCGCTGCTTCAGCGCAGATCTACGAAAAACGTTGGCGGGTATTGTTTGAGTCGGATTCCACCTGGATCAATGTTTGCGACAGCGATTGCACCATTATCGAAGCTAATCAGGCGGGTGCCGATATCATGGAGGCTGATTCACCGCAACAACTGGTTGGTAAACGGCTGCCGGACATGGTTTATGGCCGGCAGTCGGATCAGGTGAGTGCTTGCGAGGCGCAACTGCTACAGGCGCGGGAATCGCGCTCGATGATCGAGCTGCGTACCTTTCGCGGTAATCGACGTTGGCTGGAGGTCTTGCTGGTCCGTTTCCCTGACGATGAACCCGGAGAGGAACGCTATTTTTCGATACTCAGCGATCGCACTCGAGAGAAAGAAGCGCAGGAAGAACTACTGCAACGGCAGAAGGAGCTGGCCCGCATCGTTCGTATCAATACGCTCGGTGAACTGGCATCCGGTATGGCGCATGAGTTGAATCAGCCACTGGCGGCGATACAGAACTATATCGAAGGATGTCAGCGTCGCATCGAGAACAGTACCTGTGAAAAATCCGATTTTCTCTTTGTTCTTGAACAGATGGCGGTGCAGATCAACCGGGCCGTCGGCACGTTGACCGAGGTCCGCTACTTTTTCCGCAAGGATGACAGCCGAATTTCCACCGAAAACATCAATGACATCGTCAACAATGCGGTGAGCCTGTGGAAAACACTATCGATGTCGCAGTGTACTGAATTCCATGTGAACCTTCAGGCTGACCTGCCGTTGGTCATGGCCAATTCAGTACAGATCGAGCAGGTGCTGCTGAACCTGATCCGCAACGCAGAGGAGGCCGTTTCGGGGGGAGGCTGCGAGGGAAAAATTCCCGTAATCACCATCGCAACGGAAAAAACCGAAGGGAATATGGTAAAAATCAGCGTGAGTGACAACGGCTCGGGTTTACCCCAAGCACTGGAGGCCGATATCTGGAACCAGTTCGTCACCACCAAACAAGATGGCATGGGGATGGGATTGCCCATTTGCCGCTCAATAATAGAAGCTCACCGAGGCCAGATGACGGCGTCGAATAACGAGCGTGATGGCGGGGCTGTGTTCAGTTTCACCCTGCCAGCCTACAGGCCGGAGGTGGACAATTGATTAGCTCAACCGTTTTTATCGTCGACGACGACGATGCCGTAAGAGACTCCCTGCGTTATCTGCTTGAATCTGAAGATCTCAAGGTCGAAGACTTTGCCAATGCCGAGGCATTTATGGAAGCCTACTCGCCATATCGGGTTGGCTGTCTGTTGCTCGATATCCGCATGCCGGGCATGAGCGGCATGGAACTGCTCGAACGGCTCGCGGCGCGGAAATTCTTTCTGCCGATTATTATCATTACCGGGCACGGAGATGTCAGTATCGCGGTGCGTTCCATCAAGACCGGTGCTTTCGATTTCGTTGAAAAACCGTTTAATACCGAAGATCTGTTGTCGCGCGTAATGGCCGGTATCGAACTGGACAAGAAATACCGGCACGAAAGGCTTGCGTACGATGCCGTCGAGGCGCGGATAGCTAACCTCACGCCACGCGAGAAACAAGTATTGGACCTGGTCATTTCTGACCACTCCAACAAGCAGATTGCACAAACCCTCGGTGTCAGTATCAAGACGGTGGAATTCCATCGTGCCCGGGTCATGGAAAAGATGCATGCTGACTCGCTGCTGCATCTGTCGCAGATGGTGCGGGAAGTGTTGCCCGTCAAAAAGGGGGCAGTCGAAGAAACGGCGCAGCTCGATATGGCGCATTGACGCGCCTGCAAGCAGCAGAAATTACCCCTCTGGCTGGTATGTCTTCAGGCGCATTGTGAAGGATGTTCCTTTCTCGACGTGGGTGATCGTGACCGGCAGGTAGTCCAGTTCGGGCGCCACACACAGTGTCGTGCTGCGCTTGCTACTCTGGCGGTTGACCCGGTACTCGGTGCAAGCGAAGTTGCCGGCTGGTGTTTTCATGTTTGCGTGTTGGCCAACACGCAGAAACTCCAGCGTTTTCGAGCGGCCCCGCTCGGCAATGGTGTAAGTCAGTTTTTCGCTGCCGCGCCTGGCGTCGCGCATCAGGGCGATTTCGACCGAGGCACGATCCAGCGTGTTGGGCGGCACACGATAGTCGTACGCTTTGCCTTTATAGCGTTCGTGGATTCTGCCGGCGGAGACCAGCTGGATGGTGTTCTCCTTCCTGGTGCGTCCGTTGTCGTGGCGGTAGGCATAGCGCTCCATCGTCAGTCTGCCGTTTTCGATCCTCCCCTCACTGGTTTCATCGATCACATCCTTGCGAAACAGCGCAAGCAGGCCCCTGCTATGGGTCTGCTTGTGGTAGCGATAGCGCTGATTGTCGTAGCGGAGGCTGATATTCACATCTCCTAGCGTCAGTCCGGCCTTTTTGACCGTATAGACTGCTGTGAAAGCCGGTGGCAGGTCGCCATGCGCGCTGTCCGCCTTTGCAGTTGCGAACCATGTAGCAGACAGCAAGAGCGAGATAAAGAAGATCCGTTTCATGTAGAGGTTTGGTAGTTTGCCTTGTAAGAATGATGTGGCTTGCCGGTGAACGGCAGCTTAACCCGGATTTCTCACCGGGTTGAAAGCAGGAAGAGGATGTTAACACGGGCTGGATGGCAGTCGTTCGCCGAATCGTTGGAGGCACGGCGTATCAAAGATCAACGATAAAGGTTCAACAATGTTCAACAGGTTTCTATTAATACTCGTGGTCGTGCTTTCAGCCCCGCTGGCTGGAGCCAATGCAGTCAAGCACCATCCATCGCCCTATCTGGCTCTGCATGGTGATGACCCTGTCGACTGGCATCCCTGGGGCGCTGAGGCGCTGGAAAAAGCGCGTAAGGAGAACAAGCTGATCTTCGTGTCGGTGGGATACTTCTCTTGTCACTGGTGTCATGTCATGCAGCGTGAATCGTTCTCGGACAAGGATGTTGCCGCTGTATTGAACCGACACTATGTCTCGATCAAGGTCGATCGAGAGCTCAACCCCGCACTCGATGGCAGGTTGATGGCATTCGTGCAGGCGACCACTGGCCGTGGCGGCTGGCCGATGAACGTATTTCTGACGCCCGATGGCTACCCCATCGCTGGGTTGACCTATGCACCGCCGGCGCGGTTCATGCGTATTGTCGAAGATCTGCAGCAACGCTGGCACACATCACGGGATGAGCTGGAGGCGGCGGCACGTGATGTCGATGCGGTACTGGCGGAACGGCGCGCAGCTGAAAACCGGGTGCTCGAAGGTGAGCAGTCGCTGCAACAATGGAAGCAGCCGTTGCTCAAGGCGCTGATGCGTGTGGCGGATACCATGAAGGGTGGTTTCGGCGATCAGGCCAAATTTCCGTCGGTACCCCAGCTGTGGGCGCTATTGGCGCTTGGGGAGGACGATGACATCGCTGAGTTTCTGCAGCTGACGCTCGATACGATGGCATCTCACGGGCTCCACGATGCAGTCGGTGGTGGGTTTTTTCGCTATACCGTTGATCCGGACTGGGAGACGCCACACTATGAAAAAATGCTCTACACCAACGCCATGCTCGCGATGCTCTATGCGCGTGCCGCCAAACGTTTCGATAACCCCTATTACCACGACATCGCGCGCGATACCTTGCACTTCATGGATCGGGAGATGCGTGCGCCTGGTGGGGCCTATATCGCCAGTCTGTCCGCGGTTGATGAGAACAATGTGGAGGGGGGCTACTACCTGTGGAGCCAGAAACAGCTGCGCAAACAGCTGGCGGCAGAGGAAATGGATCTGGTCAATGTTGGCTGGGCCATGGATCGCTACGAGGATGGCGACACCGAGGTATTGCCTTGGCAAGTGGTTGATTTGGATACGTTGGCACAACAATTCGATTTGTCTCGGGAGGTGCTCGCACACAAATTGGCGACGATTCGCCACAAGCTGCAGCAGGCCCGAAAGGCGACCAGGGGCTTGCCCCGTGACGACAAGCGTCTGGCGGCCTGGAATGGCATGGCCCTGGTTGCGCTTTCCGAGGTGGCGAGTGACAAAGTCTTGCGAGCCCACGGCGCCAGGCTCAAGGCTTTTATCAAGACCGTTCTGTGGCAAGAGGGCATGTTACTGCGCGCGGTCGATGGCAAAGGGCGATCAATGGGCGCAGGTGGCCTCGCTGACTATGCCTGGACTGCGCTGGGGATGCTGCGCTGGTCGGCCGCCACCAATGACCCATCCGCAGCCCAGTTGGGGCATCAACTCGTGCATGCAGCTTGGCGCCGCTTCCACACCCCGCAGGGATGGCGGGAAACGGAACAAACACTGCTGCCGATGCCGCTCTACCAGCGTCACCTCCCGGATGGCGCGTTACCATCTGCAGAAGCCATACTATTGCGCGCAACGCGCTTGAGTCTTCGTGCAAAACCTGACAAGGCGTTACAAAAACAACTGGATCGCGTATTGGCGACGCCAACCCAGCAACTTGAGGATGGGTTCTACTGGTATGGATCATTGATTGCAGCTGCATTCGCTGAAGGGCAGGGGTAGCGCGCTTATTGACCCGGTAATCAACAGTTTGTCATGCCTTGTTGATTGCACGCCCTTGCCGATCGGCTATATTGCGCGGAATCTCTTGATGGACAAGGGCTTACATCGGCTGGTGCCGATGATGTCGCGGCGCTGCGCCACGATTAAACCAGCAATCCTTATTGCCGGGTTAATCGCATGATATTTGTCATGGCGATGGTAAAAAGCCTGCTCAGCGGTTGCCGTGCCGCGCTGTTCGCTCTTTCACCGTGTCACTAACCGGGGTATATTCCGCCGCTGGGTAATTATTTGACCCGATACCACTGCCTCGGTGTGTGCTGCAGTGACACTCGGTGATCGGAGAACGGAGGAAAACAATGGTCACTTTTGATTTGCTGAATGAACAGAATCACAAAATTTCTGAGCTGATCAATATTCTCGATGTGCTGATCCGTGATCGTGCGTCGCTCGACAATCAGGTGGTCAGTGAAATGTTTTTCCGTTTCGTTGATGCCGTCAAAGAGCATCTCAGCCTCGAAGACACAGCGGTTTACACTTGTTTGATTACCCATCGAGACAGTGATATCAACAACACTGCCAAACTGTTCATGTCGGGCGCTTCCGAAATTCGCCGCATTTTCGATAAATATGTACGGACCTGGACGCGCAAGAAGCGGCTCCATGTGGCCGACCACGACAAGTTCATCAAGGAAACAACCGAAATGTTCGATATTGTGCTGAACCGGGTTCAGGATGAGAGCGAGAAGCTCTATCCACTCCTGCGCAAGATCGAGGACTGCGGCATCCACTAGCCCCGTATTTCGAGCGGGGTCAGGATCGACGTGGCAAAAAGCAAGAAAGTTGCAAACAAAAACGGGGCGCTCAAGGCGCCCCGTTTTTGTCTGCTCGATCACCCGCAGTCAGAAAGACGTCAGATCCCCAGTTTGGTGACTTCCAGTCCTTCCTTCAATGCTTCGAGCTGCTCCGGGTCGAACAGCTTGGTGCCAGGCTGGGTAACCGCGCCACTGCCACAGGCAAGCCCCTGAAGCAGGATCTCTTCTGCCGGCAGACCATCGACCAGACCCGCAAGAAGGCCGCCTACCATCGCATCTCCCGCACCAACCGAGCACATGACACGGATCTTCGGTGCCGGCGCATAGTAGCTGTCGTCATCGTTGACAAAAACAGCGCCATCCGCACCCATCGAGACACAGACGTTCGCGACGCCACCACGTTGGAGCTGTCGTGCCTGCTCTGCAATGGCTTCTACATTTGGCAGTGCCTTGCCGCTGGTGATCTCGAGTTCGTAGACGTTGGGCTTGATCAGAAAAGGTTTGCTGTCGAGCGCGCTGATGAGCATATCGTCCTTGGTGTCGAGTACGACTTTGGCGCCTTGTTCGCGGAGTTTCGCGCTCAGCTTTGCATACATGTCCGGGGCGATGCCGGGTGGCACGGAGCCGGTCAGCACGCCGTAGCCATCGCCTGCGAGTTTGAGGAAGCGCCGGGTGATCGTGGTGATCTCTGCACTGCTGATGTTTGAGGGGGCGATGCCGCTGATTTTGAATTCGGTGGGTGGTCGTCGTTGCTGGATGGTACTGTTGATGCGTGTCTCACCATCGACAGAGATACTTTCCGGGATGATGCCTTCCAGTGCGAGCAAGTGCTTGAGCATCGCGCCGCTTTCACCGCCGAGGATGCAGCAGGTGTGGGCTTCCTTGTGCAGTTTTTTCAATGCGCGTGAAACATTGATGGCGTTACCGCCGGCATCGTAGCGGGCATGTTTTGCTTTTGTCTTTCGAAACGGTACGAGCTCGGAGACCAGGTAGGACAGGTCGATGGCGGGGTTGAGGGCCAGCGTTGCGATGGGCTTGTTGTCTGCCATGGTTAGAATCCCAGAGTGTGTTTTTTCAGGATGAGGCTGCGACCAGTCATGTTGACTGGTTTGGACAGGCCGAGCAGTTCGAGTACGGTGGGTGCAATATCGGCGAGTCCCCTGCCGGTTCCCAGTTGTACTTCACCCGCGCCGATCAACAGAAAGGGCACGGGATAGGCGGTGTGCTGTGTATGTGGCTCTCCCGTCAGCGGGTCGACCATTTCATCACAGTTTCCGTGATCTGCGGTCAACATGATACGGAATCCATGTGCTTTTGCGGCCTCGATCACGCGATATACCTGGGTGTCGAGTGCCTCGACCGCCTGCACAACGGCGTTCAGGTCCGCAGTATGTCCGACCATGTCGCCATTGGCGAAGTTCACCAGTACGAAGTTGTATTTCTCCGATTCAATGGCCTCGATCACGCGATCGGCGACTTTGGGTGAGCTCATCTCCGGCAACTGATCATAGGTGGCGACTTCGGGCGAGGGGATGACCTCGCGATCTTCGCCGGGAAAGGGCTTCTCCCAGCCGCCATTGAAAAAGTAGGTGACATGCGGAAATTTCTCGGTCTCAGCACAGTGAAACTGCTTCATGCCAGCGTTGCTGATGACCTCAGCCAGCACCTTCTTCGGATGGGTTGGCGGAAACAGGACTGGAAACGGAAAGCGCGCATTGTACTGGGTCATGCAGGTGATGGGGCGCGCACCCACATCGCCTCGATCGAAATCAGAGAAATCAGGCAGGCCGATGGCTGCCGCCAGTTGGCGTGCCCGGTCACTGCGGAAGTTGAAGAACAAGACATGCTCGCCATCCTTGATCAGCGGTGACTTGGGGTGATCGATGACTGCTGGTTTCAGGAATTCGTCGGTTTCGCCGCGTGCGTAGCCTTTTTCGATCGCTTCACGCGGGGAGCTGGCGCGATCGCCAGACCCCAGCACGATGGCGCGCCAGGCACGTTCGGTACGTTCACGATGTTTGGCGCGATCCATTGCCCAATAGCGCCCGCAGACAGTGGCAATATAACCGCTGCCAAGGTCTTCGAGTGTCTTTTCAACCTGTTCCAGGTAACTCAGCGCAGATTTTGGTGGTGTATCGCGACCATCGGTGATCATGTGGATCACCGGCTCGACCCCTGCCTTGACGATGATGGGCAGCAGGTCGAGCAGGTGGGCGATATGGGAATGTACGCCGCCATCGGAAATGAGGCCGACCAGATGCACGCGCGGGCCGCTGTTCATCAGCGCTTGCCAGTCTGGGTGCTCTTCCAGGTCGCCGTCGTGAATAGCCTCGGCGATTCTCAGTAATTCCTGTTCCAGAACCCGCCCCGAGCCCATGGTCAGGTGACCCACTTCCGAATTGCCGAATTGGCCATCGGGCAAGCCGACAGCATGACCTGATGCCTGTAGCAGGGTGTGAGGGCTGGTAGCAAAATACTCATCCAGATGGGGCGTGTGTGATTGCGCCCAGGCGTTGTACTTACGACTGGGGTTGACGCCAAAACCGTCAAAGATAATGAGTAGTACTGAGTTCGCGTTCACTGCGTTTCCTGTCATTTTATTGTCGCGTTATTGTACGCGCCGAGCGCCGTTGCGGCAGCTATTACTTTCCGCAGGGCCAACATGTTGATGCAAGGGGCGAACCCTGTTTGGTTGCCTCTTCCTGAGTAGGTGTCACCTTCTGCATGGGATGGCGATCGGTACTTCATTTGTCGCCGAGGAGGTCTTTCAGCCCGGCGAAAGGGTTGTGTGTTGCCCCCTGTTGCTGCGGATCCCCATCAGCGTGGCCGGAAGCCGCTGCAATGTGGTCCTCGTAGCGGGAATGCTCGTTGTCGTGGCAGTAGACGCACAATAACTCCCAGTTGCTGCCATCGGGTGGGTTGTTGTCGTGGTTGTGATCGCGGTGGTGCACTGTCAGTTCGCGCAGGTTTTTGTGGTTGAACTCGCGCCCGCAGCGTCCGCAAACCCAGGGGTACATTTTCAGCGCCTGCTCGCGGTAGCCACGTTCGCGTGCTTCCATCTCCTGGCGGGCACGGGCGACGATACGTGCCTGCTTTTCCGCGGCCGATTCCTCGATTGCCATATCACAAGGCTCCAAAACGATAGTACGGATGTACGATCATACTGGTGGGAGGCCTTGTATTTCAATCGGGTGCTGAAGGTGGGCGTGAGGCGAGCAATGGCAGGACGAAAAAAACCCGGTGCAGCTTGCGCTGCCCGGGTTGGAATATGCCCGATGAATAGAGGCGTTTTGCTTTTGTTATTGTTGTTGTACGCCGCAAATTATACCGAGTCTAACTGCCTTGACGCGTACGCCCGTCACGCTCGATATGGGGACGAGGCTGCGTGATTGTCCAGCTTGTGAATGGGCCTCAGTCAGTGTGTCGGAGCGGCGAATAGCTGCCGCCCCGAAACAAGCTTCATGGTCAATGGAGATCGTAACCGCGCTCCTCATGGGAGGCGATATCGAGGCCTTCGGTCTCGTCTTCGGGCGAGATACGCAGCCCGACCATCATATCGACGATCTTGAGCAGCACCCAGGAGATCACTGCGGTATAGACCAGCACGGAGACAATGCCAATGAGCTGCACCTTGAGCTGTTCAGGGATTGAGGTGATGCCATCAGCGAAACCCTGACCGCTGAACAGGCCCAGCTGAGTCGAGGCGAAGATACCGGCGAGAAAGGTACCCAGCATGCCGCCGACACCGTGAACCGGGAAGACATCCAGCGAGTCATCGATCTTCAGCACCCGCTTGATGTACATGGTGGCATTGAAGCAAATGAAGCCGGCGAGGATGCCGATGATCAGTGCTGCCGCCGGCCCAACGAAACCTGAAGCAGGGGTGATGGTGCCTAATCCCGCCACCATGCCGGTAACGGTGCCGAGCACGGTAGGTTTCTTGAACTTGATCCATTCGATGAACATCCAGGTCATCGCCCCCGCTGCGGCGGAGATGTGCGTGACCAGCATAGCCATCGCCGCGTCCCCGTTGGCTGCCAGTGCGCTGCCACCGTTGAAGCCAAACCAGCCAACCCATAGCATGCCGGCGCCGATCACAGTCAGTGTCATGTTGTGCGGCATCATTGGTGTTGTTGGAAAGCCGCGCCTGGGGCCAAGCATGATCGCTGCTACCAGCGCCGCGACGCCAGCAGTGATATGCACCACCGTGCCACCGGCAAAGTCGAGCAGGCCCATGCTGCCGAGCCAGCCACCACCCCATACCCAGTGTGTCACGGGTGCGTAGACGGCGAGCAACCAGAGGCTGGAGAAAATCACCACAGCTGAAAACTTCATCCGCTCGGCAAAACCGCCGACGATCAGCGCTGGCGTGATGATGGCGAAAGTCATCTGGAACAGCGCAAACAGGGATTCAGGGATACCGCCTGAGAGCGTGTCCTCGCCGATGCCGGCAAACATCACTTTCGACAGCCCGCCGATAAATGCATTGCCATCGGCGAATGCGAGGCTATAGCCGGCAATGAGCCAGAGCATTGTCATCAGTCCCGCGATCACGAAACACTGCATCAGCACGGACAGGACATTTTTGGTGCGAACCAGGCCACCGTAGAATAGTGCAAGGCCCGGCAGGGTCATGAACAGCACCAGTGCCGTAGAGGTCAGTATCCAGGCGGTATCAGCAGCGTTCAGTGTGGCCTCGTCGGCCAGCAACAGACCGGGCAGCAGGAAGAAGCACAGCGCCATGATCAAGCGTTGGGAAAGCAAGCGAGTTTTCAAGGGAGTCTCCAGTCGGGGTGGAATGAAACGTGGCTGAAGGGGCTACTCCGCGATGTGCATGGCGGGCAGCCCTGGTGGCACATCAGAGGGCGTTGGGCCCGGTTTCCCCGGTACGGATGCGCACCACATGCTCGATTGGGCTGACAAAGATTTTGCCATCGCCGATCTTACCGGTTGCTGCCGCTTTCTGAATGGTTTCGACCACGTTATCGACCATGCCCTCGTCGACGGCGATCTCCATCTTGACCTTGGGGAGAAAGTCGACGACGTATTCGGCGCCGCGGTAGAGTTCGGTATGGCCTTTCTGGCGACCGAAGCCTTTGACTTCCGTAACGGTGATACCCTGGACGCCGATCTCCGACAACGCCTCCCTGACGTCGTCCAGCTTGAACGGCTTGATAATGGCGGTAATCAGTTTCATCGCATTCTCCTTGTGTTATGTAAAAGGAATGAACGCAATTTACAGCGCGATCAGGCGGATGTCACTACCCAACATCGGTTCCGGTGCTGCGGTATTCCGGCGGGCTTGGGGCATCCGTGCCATACTCGAAGTGAATAAGCCAGTTTTAGCTCTGATTAACCAGTGACTAATTGGGTGTAACTAGAGTTTACAATTATCAGTAAACAAAAGAGCGACATGCTCGGATGTACGACTGCTGATGTGGATATCGGCAGGAAGACGCCCGAGACGAGGTTCGTCTGAGGAAGTGGCATGTCTGGACACAAGCGCCTGTTGGTGGATGGCCAACCTGCTCGAAGGACTACTTCCCGAAAGGATTCGGAAACGCATCGTCAGTTCAAACAGCTCGTCGCTGAGTTGGAAATATTGCTGCGGGAGTTTCACAAGGGGGGCAATCCTGCACCGATGCCGACGCTAAAGCTCGCGAATTGGGCGAGTGAAACGCTCAACCTGTACCTGGCGGAAGCGGAGCGGCTTGAAGAAGAGCTGAGCACATTCGAACAGCGCTACGGTCGCGTGATTGGCGATTTGACCAGGATCCTGCGTGATTTGCTGGACTCGCCCGAGAATCAGGCGCTTCTGAACAAGTACCGTCGCTATAGCCTGCGAGGTGAAATCCCGGCCGCAATGAATGCTACAGAGCCTGGAGCACACAAGGCGTTCTTTATCGATACAATGACGAAATCGTCCCCACAGACCCTCGCGCAACCGGTTGCTGGCGCCAGTCCAGAACCCATTGAAACTGCCCAGCCACAGAACATTTTGCAAGGGAGCGGTGAAGATGCCGCGTACCGTTATTCGATAAGGTTGCTTGGGGGTTTTTCGATGCAACATAGCGATGGCACCCCAATTACAGCGCCGGTTGGTAAGGCGGGACAGATTCTCAAGTACCTGATCGTCCACCGGAATCTGCGGATACTGCGCGATGTTCTGATGGATCGGTTCTGGCAGCGTCATGACCCGGACAGTGCGCGGAACAATCTGAATGTCGCGATCTATGGTTTGAGAAAGGTCATGAAGCAGGAGGGTGTCTCAGAGCCTTGTATCATCTATCGCGATGGGGGGTATCAGATCGACCCTGAGGTGCGAATCTGGGTCGATGTCGATGCGTTCAATGCAAGCATCAGCCGGGCACGAGAATTGGAATCCCATCATGAGTATGACGCAGCATTTCATGAATATGCGCGCGCCGACGGATTCTACCGAGGCGAGTTTCTGCCTGATGACCTTTATGATGAATGGACAATCTCCATTCGCCGGGATCTCACGGAAAAATATATCACCATGTGTCGCTACATGGCCGACTTTTTGCTGAAAAAGTATGACTATGATGCCGCGCTCGCAATGACGCGGCGGCTACTTCAGATCGAACCCTGTGATGAAGCTGTTCATCGCCAGATCATGATGATTCATGCCCAATCAGGCCAGCGACACCTCGCGGTACGCCAATACAACCTCTGCAAGGAGACCTTGGCAAAGGAACTCGGCATCGAGCCAGAACTACAGACTACCCGTCTGTTGGCAGAAATTCGAAGCGCTAAGTGATCATTGCAATACGTGTTTGAACGTTCAAAACCTGTGCAACTGACCGGTTATTTCTGACTCAAGGTTCGGAGTACAGGTAAGCAGGGCTGCCTATTTTTTTGGCCCAAAGGGATTGGAGGTAGCTCCCAAATTGACTCCAGTGAATCAAGACATGACATTGACGCGGCCACGTCAACGGAAAATCAATATCAAAGCTCTCGGGCTAACCGTCCATTAAGTCTTTTGCGCTAGGGTAGTGTCATGCAACCTAATTCAGGCGCTTTCAGCATATGGGGAAAAAATCTGACAGTGACAGCTCCCAAACTGCGGAAGACTGGCAGCCCATTTCAACCTTCATTGTGGAATATCAGCAGCAAGTCATTAGCGTCGAAGTCGGCAAGCCTCTTGTTCGCTACAGGAGTGTGCTGCATAACCTCGAACAGGGGGACGGTGCTGAATGGGAAGGGCTGGTAGAACACGAGCTAGCGGAGTGGGTGTTGTCGCGAACAGCGGAAACGGCGGGCAATGCGTATCAGCAACAGCTGCCGGACAAGGGTGATGGTGTCGTGCGGATGCCCGTACGATTCAGTCTTGAAAAAGTCGAGGCAGGATCGAATGACGCATTCCATGCCATCTGCATCAAAGATGGTGTTTTCAGCGGCTATGTATCTCATGCCCACCCCCTGGATATCAAAGTTCATGTGCACGTTGCCGGAATGGATGTCAACGACAAAGTGGGCTGCTGTATGGTCGGTTTTTCAGCTTTACGCATCAGTGATGGAAAACGGTTTTTTCTTGGCTGGTCGCCACTGGACAAGAAATGGAGTTCAAAAACATCGGTTGAGATAAAGGGGGTTCGACTCCAGCGAGGAGCCTATACATTACGTGTGACGGCAGTGTTGGAAAACTGTCGGCCACGTCTTGCTGTCATGGAGGCGTCGATTCTTGTGGTGGTTTAGTATGGCATTCCATGCGGAGATGTTTGCGTGAGCCGTATTAATTTCTCCTGAATATATTCTCAAATATTGCGACAGATATTTGGTGAGTGGAATGCTCTTCTTGGCATGAAGGTGCAATGAATAATATATCGGTGATGATGAAATATATTACTCATTATTTTCTCCATTTTAATTATTCTCTAATTCGTTATCGATATGGTAAGCACAGTCAAGGCGTTAATGGCTTGGCAGCAGTTTCAGGTCATCAGGGTCTGGAAGTGTTTATTTTCAATAATGGAAGAGGAAGTAAAAATGGCACATTGCAGCATTCAATTACCTGACGGTTTCTGTGACCAAATCTCTGCGGATATGCATGTTCATCTGTACGAGATTCCGGGTGATTCACCGGTAAATGTCATCAAGCGCGACCAAAGTTACCGTGTGGTTGTCCATATCGAACTTAGTGCGCAGCTCAAGCGTTTGCTCTGCGGCCAATGGTGTGTCTCGGTCATGGCTGAGGGCGCTGGAACGGCAGGGGAACGTAAAGATGTGAAACGTGTCCGCATGAACAATTGCAGTGACGCGATGGATGAGGTTGTATTTAATCTTGATGGCAGCTGGTTCACGCCGGGTAGTGACAATACCGGGCCAGTGGCCGAAGGCGGCTGCGGCGACGTGTTCAATCTGACTGTCACCGCCATCGCACTCGACGGCTGTGAGGGCGAGCCGATTGGTATTGCAGGTTTCTGCACCCTGGGTCCCGTCATGGTCTATGGCTGAAATCGGTCAGCATGTCGGATGGCTGCGGAATTTTTCCGCAGCCATGGATGTAAGAGGCAGGGCTAGCCCTGTCTCCCTTCCTTCAACACCGCCTCGATAATCCCACTGGTCGATTGCCCTGCGACGAAGTCGGTGACAATCACCTTCCCGCCGTTGGCGCTGACGCAGTGGCCGCCAGCGATCTGTTCCGGGCGGTAGTCTCCGCCTTTGATGAGGATGTCTGGTAGCAGTTTGCAGATCAGGCGTTCCGGGGTGTCTTCGCTGAAGGGGACGACCCAATCGACGGATCTGAGGCCGGCGAGGACTTCCATGCGTTGTTGCAGCGGGTTGATGGGGCGGCTGCTGCCTTTCAGGCGGCGTACCGATTCGTCGGCATTGACGGCAACGATAAGGCGGTCGCCATGGCTGCGCGCTTGTTCGAGATAGCGGATGTGGCCGGCATGGAGGATGTCGAAGCAGCCGTTGGTCATGACGATAGTCTCGCCGGCCTGGCGGGCGTGGCGGATTTCGTCGAGCAGCAGGTCTTCGCTGATGATGCCGTTGTTGCTGGCGATATCGGGTTGCAGCGCTTTGTGCAGTTCTACCGGCGAGACGGTTGCGGTGCCGAGTTTACCGACGGCGATGCCGGCGGCATGGTTGGCGAGGCGTGCGGCGTCATTGAGGTTGCAATCGGCGGCGAGTGCGGCAGCCAGTACCGCGACGACGGTGTCGCCTGCGCCGGTCACATCATAGACCTCGCGCGCATGGGTAGGGAGGTGCAGTGGTGGTTCTCGTTGTTGCAGCAGCGTCATGCCTTTTTCGCTGCGTGTGATCAGCACTGCGTCCAGCGCCAGTGTGTCGCACAGGTTCAGGCCCTTGTCGCACAGCTCATCGTCGGAGCGGCAGGGACCGACAACCGCCTCGAATTCGGCCATATTGGGCGTGACCACCGTGGCATGGCGGTAGCGGTCAAAATCCAAGCCTTTCGGATCGACGACAACTTTCTTGTCGGCGGCGCGTGCTCGTTCGATGAGCGTTGCTGCCTGATTCAGCGTGCCCTTGGCGTAGTCGGAGAGAATCACGATATCGGCAGTGGGCAGTTGCGCGTCAAACTGCTGATGCAGGTGATGGCTGTCGATATCGTCGGCTGCTTCCTCGAAGTCGAGGCGAATGAGTTGCTGATGCCGGCTCAGCACGCGGAGTTTGGTGATTGTCGGGTGACCATCGATCCGGCTGAAATGGCATTGCACACCGGGCTGGTTTTCCAGGCAGTGCTGCAAGGCGTCGGCGGCTTCATCGTTGCCGGTGATGCCGAGCAGTTGTGCCTGCCCACCCAGCGCGGCGATGTTCAGCGCCACATTGCCCGCACCACCGGCACGATCTTCCAGCTCGCTGATGCGCACGACCGGTACCGGCGCTTCGGGGGAAATGCGTGAAGTCGCGCCCTGCCAGTAGCGGTCGAGCATGACATCCCCGGCAATGAGGATGTTCAGACCGGAGAAGTCGGGCAGGCGGAGTGACATCCGTGGCTCAGTCGCCGGCGCTCATGCGGTAGCGCGCACCACAGTAAGGGCAGGTCGCTATTGCACCGGGTGTTTCGTCGATAGCCAGGAAAACACGGGGATGTGATGCCCACAGCTTGTCGTCATCTCCAGGGCAGTGCAGCGGAAGATCCGCAGCGGTGATGGGGATCTCACGCGTGCTGGGGGTGGCGGTATTGCTCATGTCCAAAGGCTCCGGAGGATCAGGCGACGGGGGTCAGCCAGTGGTTGAATTTCTCGACACGGCCGTGGACGACGTCGAAATAGAGGGATTGCAGCTTTTCGGTGATTGGGCCGCGTGTGCCGTTGCCGACGGGGCGGTTGTCGAGCTCGCGGATTGGGGTCACCTCGGCCGCAGTGCCGGTGAAAAAGGCTTCGTCAGCGATGTAGATTTCGTCCCGGGTGATGCGTTTTTCGACGATGTCGATGCCCAGCTCGGCGGCGAGCTGAAACAGCGTGTTGCGGGTGATGCCGTTCAGCGCGGAGGTGAGGTCAGGTGTGTAGATGACGCCGTCGCGAATGACGAAGATGTTTTCGCCGCTGCCTTCGGCGACGAAGCCCTCGACATCGAGCAGCAGCGCTTCGTCGTAACCGTCCTGCACGGCTTCCTGCAACGCCAGCATCGAGTTGATGTAATGGCCGTTGGCCTTTGCCTTGCACATGCTGATATTGACGTGATGGCGGGTGAACGACGAGGTTTTGATGCGGATGCCTTTTTCCATGTTTTCCGCGCCGAGGTATGAGCCCCATTCCCAGGCGGCGACGATGACATGCACCTTGAGGTTGTCGGCACGCAGACCCATGCCTTCAGAGCCGTAGAACATCATGGGCCGGATGTAGGCTGAGTCGAGATTGTTCTCGCGTACCGCCGCAATCTGCGCCGCGTTGATCTCGTCGCTGCTGAACGGGCAGTTCATGCTCATGATCTTGGCCGAGTCGAATAGGCGACGGGTGTGCTCTGGCAGGCGGAAGATCGCCGTGCCCTGGTCGGCATGGTAGGCGCGCACGCCCTCGAATACGCCCATGCCGTAGTGCAGCGTGTGCGTCAGCACATGTACTTGTGCCTCGCGCCAGGGAACCATTTCCCCGTCGAACCAGATCAGACCGTCGCGATCAGCCATGGACATCGTCAGCAATCTCCGCAAAGTATTGTGATAGTGGCTCGGAACCTGTCCGAGCCACCAAGCTTGTTGTGATCGGCCAGCCTCGACCGTCAGCTTTCCAGGAAGCGTTGCCAGCAGTGCCGCACCAGCTCGCGTTCTTGGATAAAGGCGTCAGCAGGCAGTCGTGCCGACTTGCCCTGCAAGTTGAGCCGGTGGATTTTATCACGCATTGCGCGATATGCATCTATCAGCTGCTGCGCCGTTTCCGGATCGACAATGCCGGTATCCGCGAGGGTGACGAGAATGCGGATATTGTCGGTCCAGCGCGTCAGCTGCGGATGCTCGGCGGCATGGGCCAGCACGAGGTATTGCACGATGAACTCGATATCGGTGATGCCGCCGGGTGATTTCTTCAGGTCGAAGAAATCGGCATCCAGCACCTTGTGTTCCTGCCACATGGTTGTACGCATTTTGCGTACTTCGGTGCGCAGCGATGCCCGATCGCGGGGTTGTGACAAAACGGTTGCGCGCAGTGCGTTGAACGATGCCGACAATTCCGCTGCACCTGCCACCGGGCGGGCGCGCACCAGCGCCTGATGCTCCCAGATCCAGGCCTCGTTTTCCTGATATTGACGAAACGCCTCCAGGCTGGAGACCAGTAAACCGGATTTGCCGCTCGGGCGCAGCCGGGTATCGACCTCATAGAGTTCGCCGGCGGCTGTCAGCGTCGTCAGCAGACTGATGATGCGGGCGGCAAGGCGGGAGAAGAAGATGGCGTTGTCAACGCTGCGCTCGCCGTTCGTGTGCTGCTGCGTACCTTGTGAGTCGTGGATGAACACGATGTCGAGATCGGACTGGTAGCCCAGTTCATAGCCCCCCAGTTTGCCGTAACCGACGATGATGAACTCGGCCCGATGGCGTTCATTATCCAGCTGGTATTCCGGCTCACCGTGGCGTGCGGCTGTTTTTTGCCAGGCCAGTGCCAACACCTTCTCCAGCGTCACCTCGGCGATCCAGCTGAGGTGGTCGCTCACTTTCATCACCGGCAGCGCGCCAACGATGTCGGCAGCGGCGACGCGGAATACCTGTGCATGTTTGAAATGGCGCAGTTGATCCATCACCTGCTCTTCGTCATCGTCCGAAATGCGCTCGAACTGTTCCGCCAGCATCTGTTGTAGCCCCTCACGGTCGGGCGGGTGGTACAGCGCCTCGGGGCTGATCAGTTCGTCCAGCAGGATCGGGTGTTTCGCCAGGTACTCACCCACCCAAGGGCTGGCGGAAGACAGCCGGATCAGTTGTTCGAGCACCTGGGGCTGCTCCACCAGTAACGACAGATAGACGGTGCGCCGGGCGATGCCGGCCAACAGATCCAGCAGGCGGGTCAGCGTGTCGTCGGGGTTGTCCGTGGCAGCCACGCTGGCGAGCAATGTTGGCACGACACGGTTGAGCCGGCCACGCCCGTCTTCCGACAGAGCCTGAATGCGGCGATCATCGTGAAAGCCGCGCAGTGCCTTCAGGCTGTCGTCGGGGCGCTGGAAACCAGCGGCCAGCAGATAGGCGCTGGCATCGACCGCCTCGTGTCCGTCCAGCGCCAGCCACAGCGTTTCCATGCTCTGCAACAATGGATCGGCTGCGGTGGTTTCTTCGTTGCCGAATACCTGCTCGAAGTGGTGGCTGACTCGTTCCCGGTGAACGTTCAAGGCGGTGTAGAAGCTGTCCCAGTCATCGAAACCCATGCCGACGGCAATCCGTATGCGCTCGTCGTCCTGCTCCGGCAGCTTGTGGGTCTGCTGGTCATTGACCATTTGCAGATGGTTCTCGGCGATGCGCAGGAAGCGGTAGGCGGCCAGCAGTTCGTCACTGGCCTGTGGTGGCAGCAATCCGCGTTCGCCAAGATAGTGCAGCGTCGGCAGCAGATGCGGGCTGCGCAGGTGGCGGTCGCGCCCGCCGTAGGTGAGCTGGAAGACCTGGGTGATGAATTCCACCTCGCGAATACCACCCGGCCCGGTTTTGAGGTTGTCGCCCTGACCCTTGCGCGCGGCTTCGATGCTGATCAGTTGCTTCATTTCACGCATCGAAGCGAGGCTGCCGTAATCCAGATAGCGGCGGTAGATGAAGCCTTCCAGTCGTTGCAGCAGTTGCTGGCCCGCAGCCTTGTCGCCGGCGATCACACGCGCTTTCAACAGCGCATAACGCTCCCATTCCCGGCCGTGGTGCTGGTAGTAGGCCTCCATGGCGTTGAAGTGTGTCACCAGTGCACCCGAGGCGCCAAATGGCCGCAAGCGCATATCGACGCGAAACACGAAGCCGTCAGCGGTTTGACTGTGCAGTGCGTTGATCAGCCGTTGTCCCAGCCGGGTGAAGAACTGGCTGTTATCCTGCGGGCGCGGCCCATCGGTCGTGCCCGCGTTGGGGTAGGCGAAGATCAGGTCTATATCGGAAGAGAAATTCAGCTCGCGGCCGCCCAGCTTGCCCATGCCGAGCACGATCAGCTGCTGGCGATTGCCTTCGCTGTCGCGCGGCACGCCCGCGCTCTGCTGGCAGTGGTCGTGGTAGAGCCATGTCAGCGCCTGATCGACCAGCACATCGGCGAGATCGGAACAGGCGAGCATGGTTTCTTCCAGGTCGGCCAGCCCCAGCAGGTCACGCCAGGCGATGCGAAACATCTCCGTGTTACGCAGCTTGCGCAGCAGAGCCAGCAAGCCGGGTTCATCGGTGACGGTGGCGAACATCGCCGCCATGTGGCTGCGGAACCGCTCGCTGTCGTGTTGTTCTTTCAGCCGCCCGGACTGCCAGAGCACGATGAAATCATCCGGGCGGCGGCTGCACCAGTTGGCAGCGAAATCGCTGAGGCTCCAGACTTGGCGTAGTGCTTCCTGAGCGGTGCCGTCGAGTGAGGCGAAAAAGTCGTGTGCAGAGATCAGATCCTGCCAGCGTTGCTGTGTGCGCGTTTGGAAGGTATCAGGCAGATGGGTGATTGCTGCGTTGTCAGGCATGATATTCCTGTTGTCTGTTGCAGGCATGATAGTGGAAGCCGCCAGGGAAGAATACTGTCTCAACGTCCATTCTCTGCTCGCGGACGTACCCATTAGATGAAACGTTGCTGCCTGTTGTTGACGATCTGTCTGCTGGCGTGGCCTGTGCTGCTGGTTGGCACCGAATCACCGCGCACGAGCGGTCCTGCGCGGGTGTACCAGACTTGGGGCGACTACGAAACCATCAAGGCGTTTCTGCTTGCCGAAATCCGGGGGCGGGGCCTGGTCATCAACCGCATCGGTGATGTCAACGACATGCTGGGCCGCACGGCGGGTGCCGTGGGCGCGACGATCACGGCTTACCAAAATGCCGAGGCGATTCTGTTTTGCAAGGCCGATCTGTCGCACAACATCACCAACGCCAACATTCACAATATCGTGCTATGCCCGTATTCGATCGTGATCTATGAGCCGCGATCCCGGCCGGGTACGATTTTTCTCGGCTATCGGAGCACGGGCAACGAATTCCCTGCCGTCCGCATTATCAATCGGCTGCTCGATGAGATCATTCAGCAGGTCGTCGACATGTGACAGGGAGACGCGTAGCCTGAGATGATGCCATCCGGAGGGAGCGTCACCGTGCAGTTCACTCGTCATCTTGTCATGCTGATACTCGCATCCGGGGTTGCCAGTGGTGAAGACTTCTCCCATGCAGTCCCGATGCTGGAGAAAGGCACCGCGACATACTATGTCGTGGCTACGGTCGGTGGGCAGACGGTCGATTTGCTGGTAGATACTGGCGCCGGGTATGCAACATTGAACCGAAATATCATCGCGCTATTACGCAGTGCTGGCGTGGCACAGCGCGGTGGTGCCATTGAAGCGGTGCTGGCCAATGGTCAATCGATCGAGCTGCCGATTTATCTCATCAGTGAGATGGATCTCGGGGGCTGTGTGGTGAGAAACGTCGAAGTGGCACAAACGCCACCGAATGCGCGCAATCTGCTGGGCTTGAGCGTACTCAGGCAGACCGCGCCGTTCAGTTTTTCGCTGGAGCCCGCCGAACTTCGCTTGAGCCACTGTGCCGATGTTGTCCCCCGGAATGAAGACGATGCCGCGCTATGCTCTGGTCAGCCTAACTCGGCGGGTGGCAAGCAGCCGCGGTGAGGAATCCGGGTTAACCCAGTGCTTCCCGCGGCAAGACCTGTCCATTTTTGCAGACCACGATTTCGCCTTCTGCCAGCGCCACCCAGTTTTCTTTCGTCAGCGGTACGCTGGCGGCCATGAACGCCTTTTGGCCGGGTGCTTTCGACGACAGGATCAGGCCGTTGATCGGCAGATGCTTCGATTTCGCCTCGCAGCTGCGGCAGAGCCAGTAGAGGCCGGGTGGGCGTGGTGCTTCGTTGGCGGACTGGCTGCGTTTGTGGTCATGCAGAAAAACGTATTCGCCATCCGAATAGATGAAATTGGCGGTGCCCAGCGGGCGCAGGTCGCGGGCGAATTCGGCAATGCAGGTATAGCGCTGCCGCAGATCGGGAGTGCCGGGCTGCGCCCACAGTGCCTGCAACCGCTGCAGCAGCAGACAGAAGGCATATTCCGAGGCGGTATTGCCAATGGGGCTGAAGTGGCAGTCGCGCAGTGGGAAATGGGCTTCGAGATCGAGCAGATCGCCATTGTGGGCGAATACATGAACGCGACCGCAGAGCGGGCGCTGAAACGGCTGGGTATTTCTCAGCGAGACCTCCCCCCGGGTTGCCAGGCGGATGTGGGAGATGGCAATTTTGCTGGAAAATGCATTGCTGCGGATGAAGTTGACTGTCGGGCTGTTCGCCGCCGGGGTCAGTTCGCGGAAAATCTGCGTGTCATGGCCGTCATGAAAGGCAATGCCCCAGCCGTCTTTGTGCGGTGCGGTAAAGCCGCCGTGACGGGCGAAACATTCGAGTGAAAAGGAGATGTCGGCCGGATAGCGGCTCGACATGGCAAACAGCTCACACATCGTCGCTCTGATGCGCTTGCGCTGCGCCGGCTTCGCGCTCCGCCTGTGCCTTGAGCTTTGCCTGGATGAATCGGCTGTGTGGCAGGTAGAGTAGGTCGGCAATCCGCCGGATCTGGTGTTCCTCGTAGTGATCCAGTACGCCATCGGCAAATGCCACCCGCCAGCAGTCGGTGATGACCTGCTGTTTCTGCTCCGGGGTGAACCGCTCGTTGATGATCTTCAGCGTCGGGTGCAGCGAGACATGATCCGCGTCGCGCTGGCGTGCCTCCTCGAACAGTGCTTCCGCCGCTTGATGGTCGAGATCGAACAGTTTTGCAAGACGTGAGACGATAGTTTGGATCTCGCTGTCCTGCCATTCGTTGTCGGCCTGGCCGATCTCGACCAGTAACAATGCGGCTGCGATGTGCAGGTCCTTTTCGCTGGGTGTGGCCGTTGCGCCGGGACCCGACAACCGACCAAAGAAATCTTGGATGAGCTTGTGCATGGCGCATATTGTACCCGCTTACGCCGATAATGCTCTGGTATCATTACACGAAACAATACCGGGAAACCCTCGATGACATTGCTGAGTTCGCTGGTTGTCTATACCGATCTGGACGGCACGCTACTGGATCATCACAGTTACTCTCATGCAGCCGCCGGCCCCGCACTGGCGTTGTTGCGGGCGCATGATGTCCCGGTGGTGCTGGCATCGAGCAAGACCTTCCCCGAGCTGGCAGAGATTGCCAGTGAGCTGGCGCTGGAATATCCCATCATCGGCGAAAATGGGGCTTTTGTGGCCTGGCCCGTCGCGTTCCCACTTTCGGCAGACTTCGATCGCGAGCGTGCGGGTTACCGGTTTCGTTACTTTGGCCGCAGTTATGATGGGATTCTGAAGGTGCTGAGGCTGCTGCGCCGTTACCCCGGCATGGCATTTTCCGGCTTTTCCGATTGGGGGATCGACGAGCTGATGGCGCATACCGGGCTTGAGCGCGCGGCTGCCGAGCGCGCGGCGCAACGGGAAGCATCTGAGCCGATCCTCTGGGAAGGCTCAGCGGATGATCTGGGTGTGTTGCATCGGGCGCTCGAAGGCTATGGCCTGACGCTGGTCAAAGGCGGACGCTTCTTCCATGTGATGGGCCCAACCAGTAAACGTGATGCGATGTGTTGGCTGCATGCCAATATCGAGCGGATGCAGGGGCGTGAACTGCAAATGGTGGCGCTGGGTGACGGGCCGAACGATATGGAGATGCTCGAAGCGGCGGATATTGCCGTGGTGGTCACCAATCCTGATTCCGATGCCATTGCGCCGCAGGCGCGTCGTGTGTTGCAGACAACCCTGGCCGGGCCAGCCGGATGGAACGAGGCAATGCTTCAGATTGCGGCAGAATATAACGACAGGGGGCAGGAAACATGAGTGATTTTTCACAGGCAGGAGCAATTACCACGCTGCACAATTTGACCGATAGGCCGTTGGAGGATATTGAGGCTGAATTGCTGGGCTTCAGTCGCAAGAATCCGATGACGTTGATCTTGCCGTCACTGTTTTCCGAGCTTGAAGGGCCGGCGCTGGGTAATATCATCGAAAAGCTGGCCGGTGCGGCGTATCTCAATGAGATCGTGATTGGCCTGGACCGTGCCGATGCCGCGCAGTTCGAACAGGCGCGCCGCTTCTTCGATCGTCTGCCGCAGAAAAAGACCATTCTGTGGAACGATGGCCCGGCGCTGCGTGCGATGGATGCGCGGCTGGCGGAAGAGGGCTTGTCGCCGACTCAGGAAGGCAAAGGGCGCAATGTCTGGTTCTGTATGGGCTATATCCTTGCTGCCAACAACGCCAAGGTTGTTGCGTTACACGACTGCGATATCGTGACCTATGAGCGTGACCTTCCGGCGCGTCTGTTCTATCCGCTTGCCAACCCATTGTTCGATTTTGTCTTTGCCAAGGGATACTACTCGCGCATTCATGACAATCGGCTCAGCGGGCGGGCGGTGCGCCTGCTGGTCGCGCCGCTGATCAGTTCGCTGAAGCAACTGCTGGAGCATCAGCCCTATCTGGAGTTTCTCGGTTCGTTTCGTTATCCGCTGTCCGGTGAGTTCGGCATGCGTACTGAAATTATTCCCGCCATTCGCATTCCCGGTGACTGGAGCCTGGAAGTCGGCATGTTGTCGGAGATCTATCGCAATGTCAGCGCCCGCCATGTCTGCCAGGTGGATATCGCCGACAACTATGATCACAAGCATCAGAACATGGGCGGGGATGACTACGGCAGCGGTCTGTCGCGTATGGCACACGAGATTGCCAAGGCGATCTTTCGCAAGCTCGCGACTGAAGGCGTGCAGCTGAGTTCGGCATTCTTCCGCACCTTGAAGGCCACCTACTATCGGCAGGCGCTGGACATGATCGAACGCTACGAAGCTGATGCATTGCTCAATGGTCTGCTGTTCGACCGTCATGCTGAAGAGCAGGCGGTGGAGCTGTTTACGCGTGCTGTTGCCCGCGCGGGGGAAGTCTATCTCGGTCATCCGGAGGAAGTGCCGTTCATGGCGAACTGGAACCGGGTGTTCAGCGCCATTCCGGATTTTTCCGATGCGCTGCTGTCAGCGGTTGAATTGGACAATCGATGATCTGGGTCAATGCAGCCACAGGCGGCTGTGCTATTGAAGGAATCAGTGATAAGTCCGAACCCGTTCAGGAGGTGAGACATGATTGATCTGAAAGAGAAATTCTCCAACCTTGTCGAAGAATTGAAGGAAGAGAAAAAGGATCTGGAAATCAAGCTGCAAATTGCCAAACTGGAGGTTGAGGAAGGCTGGGAAAAGCTGGAGGAGAAGTACGGCAACAAGGATGAGTGGCGGGTACGCATGCATCTTGCCAAACTGGAAATGGAGGAGGAATGGGACAAGATCGAGGAGAAGCTCGATGATCTCAAGCACAAGGCAAGCGGGCTGGTCGATAGTTCCGAAGAAAAGCTCCACGAAGGTTGGGAGGCAGCCAGGAAACTGGGTGAAGAAGTCAAACAGGGTATCGCCAAGATCCGTGACAAGATCTGAGCACTCACCATGATTCTGGACGATGTCCCTGTCATGTCAGAAGGACAGCGGCGGTGATTGGGCCAGTCAGCCGTCGCTGTGCACGGTCGACCCAGGCGCGGGTGCGTCGTACCGGATTGTTGGCCAGCGACGATGAGTGCAAGGTTTTCTATAACCTCTGTCCGGGCCGGGTGCATTTTCGGGCCGGGGATGGATTGCTCTATTTTGTCGACTCCCCCTATGAGTCCATCTCCGACATTATCGATGCTGTTTTTCGAGGACTTGGAAGCCAGGCTCAGGTTCAGCAGCTTTTTATGGATGAGCACCGCTACCTGAAAGCAGCCAAGGTGCTGAAGCTAAAAGGCATGCCGCGCGAAACCAACGCCTTGCTGGTGGCACTACGGCTCAATGGGGTTGTAATCGATCGGGTCGATTGATACGAGCCAGCAGCGCGTCGATGCCGGGGTAGTTGGCGGATGTCAGTTGGTATTTCTGCCCCACTTTCCCCCAGGATGCCTGTTGGTCCAGCTTTTCCTGCACTGCTGTCGTGTCATCGAACCAGACGCCACCGGTTGCGGTGACACCATGGGCAAATAGCACATCAGGTAGCCCGCTGGCCGTGGGGCCGATCAGGCTGAACGACTCGGCGGTCGGTGTTGCCGCCAGTATTGAATCCAGGCTGTCGTTGATCAGTGTCGCCGCAGTACAAATGATGCTGCGGCAATTCGCCAGTGCCTGCGGGTCGGTAGCGACGCGTACCCCCGGCTCGATGGCAACACGTTCTGGCTGGTGTTCCAGTACGATTAAATCACACCCTCGGCTTTTAAGCTTCTTCACTAGTGGGCGGAAGTATCCGACCATGCCTATCGTTTCACCCGGTTGTGGGTCGCGATTGCCAGCCGCGGGAACGTGTGTCGGTACAAAGCCAGCACGACGCATGACATGGTCGCTGCAAGCATTGAACAACCCGATGGCGACCGCCCGCTGGGCCAAAGAACCGCGCTCTAACCAATGAGGAAAGCCCCAGGTATTGGGAAGGCCATCAATCACCAGTCGTCGTTCCAGCTCTGCCCGGGTATCGTCGAGACTGACATAGAACGGCCCGATACTACCATCTTCAAGAAACACAAAACCAAACTCATCTGTGCTTTCATCGACGGGTGTCTTTGGTGGAATGTAAATAGATGTAACCTGAGGCGGGCTGGCGGAATCCAGGAGTCGTGTTCCAAGCTTGATATATCCATCATTGATCGTCATGCGCTGATTATAAGCCAAGAATGGATCTTGTGATCGAGGGCAAGGTGGAGGGACGTGATTGTGGAGTACTATGCCTATAGATGTGTCGTACTGGCAGATGTTGTGGTGCGCAAATCGCCAAGCCTGCCGCGCGCGGTGACAGCTACTATCGCTTCGCGGCGCCGGACCGTTTCTACGCAGATGTTATAGAGATAATGGAAAAGCGATGAACGCGATGATCGTTTTGGACCTCAGTGCCTTATCTATTGGGACGGCGGAATCTATCGGGGTTCCTTCAACCGTTCTGCCTGCTTTCTAGACGATGTATTTATCGTGCCGCCTCAATCTAATTATCCTCTAACCCAGTAGAAATACCAACCAAAATGAAATCAACTCGTGTTGCTACCGATGCAAATAAGCGGTCAGAGGGTATCAGGAGAAACGTAATATGGATCGCGTTGATAAAAGTCATCACAATCGGGGTCGGATTTCTGATGGTCTCAGTACTGTTGAACGCGCTCGGCGCAAAAAACTATGGGATCTGGGTCACTATCTATAGCATTGTTGGTTGGGCATCAATCAGTGACTTTGGGCTCGGCAATGGGCTAAGAAACAAGTTGGCGCTCGCTTTTGCTAGGGGTGACACAACTCTGGCCAGAACCTATGTGTCGACAGCCTACGGAATGTTGTCTGCTGTTACCACTGCATTGATTGTTGTCTCATTTCCAGTCATCTATCTTGTGAATTGGGAGTGGGTACTCGGTGTTACTGAGGACTACAATCAAACCATATGGCTAGTCGTTGAAATAGTCCTGATTCTCTATCTAATGCGACTCGTGCTTAACTTGATCACGGTCGTATTGCTTGCAGATCAGCGGCCCGCAAAAAAAGATCTTTTTGAGGCAATCTTTTCAGTTGTATCGCTTTTCGGGGTGACTGTTCTTAGTCTGGTTGGAGGGGCAAGCCTTCTTGCTGTCGCTTTGGTGCTCGGTGCCGTTCCAGTTATCGGCTATGTCTTAATGTCTTTTTTCTATTATCGAGGCCAATACGCAGCGATATCACCGACCCCGAAGCGATTCGATGTTGCCGCGTCGCGAGGGCTTGTTGGACTTAGCGCGCGCTTTTTTGTTGTCCAAGTGGCCTTCCTGATTGTCTTTACGACTGACAATATCATGTTGGCGCATCTGTTTGGTCCCGAGGCAGTTTCATCTTATTCGATAGCGCTAAAGTATTTCACAATTCCAGTGATGATAATAAAGATTGTATCTGGCCCCCTTTGGTCCGCGTTCACTGAGGCCTATGCAAAAGACGATATCGACTGGATACGAGGCGTAATGAAAAAGGTGGCCGGTGTGGTAATTCTCCTATATCTATTGGTCGCTGTCATGTTTCTACTGGCACCCACTGTTTATAGTGTTTGGCTTTCTGGGATAGTTACTATCCCAAATTCTCTCAATGTGGCGATGGCCGTATATGCGTTATTAATGATATTCCTTTCACCCTTCAGCTATTTCCTTAATGGTTTGGGGAGGTTGCGTGTGCAGTTCATGGTGTCGATTTTTGAGGCTATCGTCAATATTCCGCTCTCGCTCTTTTTTGCGGTCGTTCTCGAGATGGGGATGATTGGGATAATTATTGGGACAATATGCTCGTTACTTCTTGGAGCGCTACTCCAACCGTATCAGTATTGGTTGATCGTTACGAAGCGCGACAAGGGAATATGGAGTACATAAGGGAATGGACAGCAGGAGTTTGTTGGTGTTATGGGGCTATGCAAGAACTTGGTCGTTGTCGGTTCTAGTAGGCGCTGCCCAGAAAATACGGGTGGTTGTCACGGTGATTGTGGTTCATAAGGGTTACTAATATGCCGAGGTTGATGGGTAAACTTGGCTCGCGTCGAGTTCTAAGGCGCCAAGCTGCGTTAGATGTCGTCATGATGTCGATCTTGATAATGGTGTCAGGGAATCCCGCTGCGCTGTCGATCGGCCTTGAGGTAGCCTATGTATCAATATTCCTACTCTTTATTGTATATTGGAAACTGAGAAACGTATCACTGAAGCTCAATAAGCTTCATTTGGCATTTCTGACATCGATAGTGTTTGTAATATTCATACAGTACATCGTGTTTGGCGACATGGTGGTTAAGTCGGCGTTGGGGTTTTTGGTGAGGTTGCTTATAGCGGTGCTCGCGGCGAGAGTCATTCGAAACTTTCATATGGTCTTTGCGAATGTAATGGTGTGGATTGCTGCGTTAGGGGTTGGCATCCATTCGCTTCACTTGCTTGGCGTTGATATTGTTGCATTGTTGTCACCTATTCAGGTTCCGTTGGATACGGATATTCGGGATAGTTTCGGCATCCACACGGTGATACCGGGTGTTGAGCACCGAAATTGTGGCATGTTTTGGGAGCCCGGCGCTTTTGCGGGATACATCGTAGTGTCACTATTTCTGATTGTCGTGGGAGAGCGTTCTAAAAGTAGCTGGTGGAAGGTGCTTATACTACTACTAGCGGATATCACGACATTATCCACAACAGGGTATGTTGTTGGGTTCGTTGTGTTCCTCTATTGGGTCTATTTGATCTTGGGAAATCAGCAGAACCTTTATCGCTATACTATCTTTCCGTTAGTACTTATCGGTGGCCTATGGGGTGGCTGGTATGCTTTCCAAACGCTTCCGTTTCTGCAAGAGAAGATACAAGATCGGGTTGATAGCACCTCCGCAAAAGCTGAGGGAAGCGAGATCAATAGATTCGGTAACTTTGTTTACGATCTGTCATTTATTGCGAAACGTCCTATATTTGGCTGGGGTACAACACCTTATACCAAGCTCGAAGAGGATCCATACGCGGTTGAAGCCGCTGAAGGGCAAGGGAATGGCCTTAGTGGGTTCTATGTGAAATTCGGTGTGGTGATAGGTTCAATGTATTTCTATCTGGTATTCCGGTCGTTGGCATATTTGATACCCCGGAAGTCTGAGCGTCTGCTTGGGATTGCGGTGATGGCAATGGCGTTATTCGGTGAGCAATTTTTGAATTATCCGCTTTTCCTTGCTTTTGCTTTCGCCTATGGTGTGGGTGGTTACAAGAAGAGACGCCGCCGTAGGAAGAGGAAGGCGTTACTGGCATCGTCTTGATGAGGTAATATAGATCGCTAATCTAATGTTAGCGGTTTTCGTTTTGCTAAAAGAAGGCGAACGTTTTCTCGGCCTTGGTCTTCGTAATGGAAAAGCGTGGGGCTGTGTTTTTGTTTTAGCTTCAAAAGCTAGTGTAGTGTAACAAATAACGCGATCATATATAATGACGGTGTTTTCCACCAAGAATTATCGGTCCGATATTATGCCAGCACCTGTCACTATCACGCTCTCGGAGGAAGAGCGTAAAGAATTTC
>Ga0256839_1000370_pt1 | contig 58469 bp, 47 predicted proteins | sample 354166metaG_FD_185968 | JGI IMG/M metagenome (GOLD analysis project Ga0256839, IMG submission 185968) | Hydrothermal vent microbial communities from Mid Atlantic Ridge, Atlantic Ocean - 354-166 | ecosystem: Environmental > Aquatic > Marine > Hydrothermal vents | place: Atlantic Ocean: Mid...
ACCCAATACCTTATTAATTTCAGGATACGTATAAAATGTCGGTAAATAATAACTCGTATCCTGTATCCAATCAACCGCTAAAAATGTCGTATCTCCAAAAGTATAGCGCATCCCCTCCGGAGTCGTTATCACAAATTTGCTCAAATACTTCTTCCCATCAACTTCTGTATAAGTGCACTCAATATCCAGATCCTGCTCGGGAAAAATGACTGGCTCGCCATCCAAATTGAATGAAAACCAGCCCGAATAATTTCCAAAACTAAAATGGTACTCATCCGGCTCCGTATCCAAACGCTTCGTTCTGTAGATGTATTTATTGCCTTGCGTCCATGCATTAAACCAATCTATAAGAGCAGAAAAGCTACCTAGCTTATCATTTAAAAAACGCGAATCTGGCCACGACCGCTCACCATGAAAATAACGCAGCAATTGCTTGGCATAAGCGGCATTCTCTTCGTATATAGAAGAAAATTGCAGTGTATCCACATCCATAGTAACAGCTTCAGAAACGGCCTGAAGCACCTCTGCCGTCGTCCCCCCCCACAAAGGTATAGGAAGCTGCTCCAGATTACCCAGAGCTGACATCAGAGGACTATAATTCAAATAGTTGAGGCCAAGTGCATGCTCCTCAAACTCCACTGGGCCGGGAACCTCTACCAATTTAACTCCAACATCAAAGCTGATTTCAATATTAAATGTGACTGTAAACACACCTTCTGCACCCACAGTATAAGCCGGGATAATTAGCGTAAACGTTACCATATTGGGCCGCAATGGACTCCATGCCATATCTAAATCCAACGACTGCCCAGCTGCTAATTCCCCCTCTACTCCCGGAAAATTAATCTGCTTTTGCTGGCATGAAATCACACACAGCTCAGATAGTTTATTGGTTAGTTTATTCCCTATAGTACCTGAAAACTCAAGGCCTACTCCAATTCGCGAAGGAAGCTGAAACTCAAAGCCCCATTTGTAGTTTTGGCCTATGCCATGGCCTTCTATTACACCTTTGAATTCATCAGGCAAATCCTTCATCACACGCGTAATCATGCCTCCTACCTCCAGTTGCCAGTTTTGACCCAATAAACTACCCAAGTCATCTACCTTCAAGCCATTACCTCCTCCAGATAAACCTATCGGTATAGACAAATCATTCGCCTGAACCGTGTATAGAGGAACTGACACAGAGGCCGTCCCGTTGTACATATTCACTCCGCCCTTCACCTGGTCTATCATCTTTTGCCCATCTGGTGAGGGTAGCGAAACTTCCCCGCCTCCATGACCTAAACCGGCAATTGAGCCAGAGAAATAATTTGGATCAGCTTCCGTCTCTTGAGACTGTAACAGCTTGTACATCCCTACACCTCCTTCCTTATTTGAAGCATCACCTTCTCCTCCTGTCACTCCCCCTCCGGCAGTACGCGTATAATTTGACAAGTCCATCGAAAAAACATCTCCTGTACATGGCCCCATGTCCGGCAAGTTCCACCCCAAATAACTGTTCAAATATGCACCCAGCCCACCTGCATCTTCTATCACCTGGACAGCATTCAAGCCCTCGGCTTCCAAATATTCTGAAAGACTCATTCCATTAAAAAGATTCTCATCTGCAATCTCCGGTATCTGCGACTCCACCGAAAGCAAAGTATCTGCCAACTCCCCTTCATTGAAACTGTGCATCATACTGCTCAAATCCACACAGTTCCAATTGAAACAGCCCATGCCATTAGGTAATGCCCCACTTGACACGGCTTGATACAATAGGTATGCCGCCACATCTGTTCCAGGGCCCTGATAGTCTGGAGGAATAGAAACATTCTGAATATCCGTCGTCGTTATTCCATCCCCGGAAGAAGACGAACCAAATAAGGGATAGTCAGCGGGAACACTTAAATCTCTATTTATCAAGCCGCTCATATCCGGCTCTTCTATAGGGCATGACTCACTAACTACTATAGTATCTTGCCAACGTTCTGGTAAAATGTGGAAAATCACAGCGGGAGCAGAACTATTAGTAGACTTGCTCTGCTTATCCTGTTTAAGCAGTATTGGATTAGAAATAATCAGTGTATCAAAGCCCGATACATATTGGTCGGCGCAAATTTTATTTGTTATAGAGTCGTATTGAAAAAGCAAAGAAGGACATGCAGATCCATTGCTACACAAGCTACCATATATAGATGTCAATTGAGCCGCCAAATCAGCAAAACTACCATAATATTCCGGTGGATCTGCATTGTAATGAACCGTTGTCGCATACCCACCACCAGGTCCGGGAATATACCCCAATAAGTACCAATCCCGAAGATATCCTATCGACGCCGGAGAGAGCTCGCCATGGGTAGAGTCTATTATGGTTATATTCAAGTCGTAGCACAACTTAGACACGATAATTGCTGAGTCCGGCTCGAGATTTTCTTGACAACACATGTCATCAGCACTGCTTGCAAGCGGATTCCACTGCGGATCCATCACAGGATCATAGGCGCGACATTCTCCTCCATTTTGGCCTTGAGCATGTACCCAAAAAAGGAACAAAAAAGATAGGACAAGGGTCTTTTTCATATTTACTACTTATATTTCAGTTTTTAAAACATAAGTGCATCACCCAACTTCTATTGAAGAAGATTCCTTTTGTTTTATTCATGCACCACGCGCAACACCTTCCGCTCTCCATCTGGAAAGCGAACTTCTACAAATAGCATTTGAGAAGGAAGAGGTTCAGCTCGCTGCAACTTGATCACCTGGCTACCCAGTGACACCTCTTTTTCCTGTTCGAATAGTAGGACTCCACTAATTGACCAAATCCGAATGGTCATTAAGCCCGATGATGTACAATCTACTTTTACATATAAGATCTGTTCATAAGGATTGGGATAGGCCAGCGCCTTGTTTCTCTTCTCAACCAAATCAGGGAAAAGCCTCCTTTCTCTGCCCTTCGCCGCAAAACCTTCTTTCGAAGCGGCTTGCAATAACAACATCCCACTTGTATCACAACTGCGCAAATACGAAATCAGAGAATCGTTCTGTATAGAATTTGGCAAACCCGGACTTGGTACGCCAGAATCTGCTGAAAGGCAGGTAAAGTCTTCTTTGGCTTTCCAATCTGTACCCGTGAACCGACAATTCATGCCATCCGTGCTCGCCGGGCCTAGCCACAATTCGTAAGCGCCTTCCTCGGCAAATGCACTCTGCCCCAGACTAATCCCATGTACCAAAACCCCTCCTGTATCTCGAACCTGCATCCCGTCAGCAGGACTGCTCAAGTTTACTACATCCCAACTCACAGAAACCGGCCAGCCTTCGTAAGTCATCCGACCCAATGACTCATCCCACTCCCCCTCACGAGCCGTAAATGCTCCAGGTTGAAATACCGATAAAACATACACCCCGTCTCCATCTGCATCCCAGGGATCATCTGCAGGAAAATCTGCAGGAACTGAAGCCCGATCACCGTACAACACCAACAAACTCCCATGCGGAACCGACGACCAAACCGCTTCCTGAGAAAATTCCAAAAAACCCTCGTCTATACCTATTTCCTCTTTATTCCAGTAATTGACAAAATCGTTGCCCTGAATTAAAGTACCCTCATTATCGTCCACCTTATATCCACGCAAATCCATGCTGTCTCCACACATCCCATCTCCCAAAACCAGTAGTTCTACAAACTGGTACTGTCCTCCCGCCGACCGATGCAGCTCATTTACAATCACCCGCTCAAATTCCCAGGTGTTTTGATTGCACTTGCTGCCAAACTGTACTAGAATACACGACAGGTATTTCGAGCAACAACTCAAGCCTTCCTGGCCTGCTATACTCACCGTTACCCCGAAGCAATAACTGCTGCCTGGCTCACCCGTAACCGTGCGAATCAAACCCGAAGGATCTCCGTCATCCCACACCACGTCTACCATCCACTCTGGGTATTCCTGCCCATTTGCATCCGTTACCCTCAGGCGAATAGTCGCCTCGCAATACTTCTGACTCATCAACACATCGTACGAAACATCACACGACAAGGCACCCAGCAAAGTGACATCACAGCTCTCCTCACAACCATACGGATCGCGCACCACAAAAGTGTAAGTCCCCGGACCTAAATTTGTCAACCGCAGCGTCTGTGGCCCATGCGTCCAATAATACGTATAGGCATCAGGGTTTTCGCCCGTAAGTTCAAAGGCTATTGACCCGGGTGTGTCCCCACAGGGATGTACCACCTCGACCAGACTCGCCATAGTCAGCTCACATGTCTGGCCCAAACCCCAGCCTACACCCAAAAACAGAAAAAAGAAAGTAAGTAAATAACTACCTATGCTTCTAACAGAAGTGCAGAAGTGCAGAAGTGCAGAAGTGCAGAAGTGCAGAAGTGCAGAAGTGCAGAAGTGCAGAAGTGCAGAAGTGCCCTGTCTGTCAATCCGGAAAGTAAGGTGCATAGCAGGATGTTTATTCAGCAAGCTCACACCCCTCTTGTTCTTAACACAACTAACCCGCATTGTAAAAGTACAACTTTTTTACAACTGCTCAGTTTTGTTAGAGTAATTTTTCTACAAAAAGTTGTTTTTTTTCATAAAATCACCAACATATTTCATAGATAGACACATATCCTTGCCCTTGTAGCTCGCAGCCAATCAAAATGCTTCAACTTAGTTTTCCACAACGCATTGACATCAGCGGTCTTTTCAAGGATTACCGACTTAAGCTGATTTATTTGTAAAAGCCATGCAAGCAGCTGACTGAGTTTGCGTTTCGCTACATCATCAGCGCTGCCAACGCCTTTTGCACATCTTCGACCGATGGGGCAACTCCCTGTGGCATACCACACACCCCTTTCCGGTGGGATGGCCGCATGCACGGCCTTCAACCCGCACCACCCGCAGTCTACCTCGTGCGGCTGCGATTGTGGAACGACGCTTGCCAACTCGAAGAAATCCGTTTCGGTGCCCTGCTGCTACTCATTTGGTGAAAGCGGGGTAAAACACAAGTAATCAAAGCAGATATTGCTTTCACGGCAAAATGGCTAATTTCGCAGCCCCGAACCACTGCTTAGTGCACGGGGCTTTGCATTTGCCGAAAGGCCAACTATCTATATACAAAACCAACATACAGAAGATGAGCTATCAACCGGCAGCGATAGAAAAAAAGTGGCAGCAGAAATGGGAAGAGACAGGTGTATACCGCGTGTCTAACGACTCGAAAAAACCCAAATACTACGTGCTCGACATGTTTCCCTACCCTTCGGGGGCCGGCTTGCACGTAGGTCATCCCCTGGGCTATATCGCCTCTGACATTTTTGCTCGTTACAAGCGCCTCAATGGGTATAACGTACTACACCCCATGGGGTTTGATGCTTTTGGCCTGCCAGCAGAACAATACGCCATAGAGACGGGGGTTCATCCGGCCGAATCGACGCGACGCAACATCGAGCGCTATCGCGCCCAACTGCGGTATATCGGCTTTTGTTATGACTGGAGCCGAGAGGTCATCACTTGTGATCCGAAATACTACAAGTGGACGCAGTGGATTTTCTCGCAGTTGTTCAAGCATTGGTACGACCTCAAAGCTGACAAGCCTCGCCCTATTGCCGAGCTAATTGCCCATTTTGAAAAGCATGGCACACAAGAGCTCGAAGCTGCCTGTAGCGAAACGCTACAGTTTTCAGCCGATGACTGGGCTGCGATGAGTGCTCGCCAACGCGATGAAGTGCTGATGAACTACCGATTGGCCTATCGCAAGGTGACCTACGTCAACTGGTGTCCTGCCCTGGGCACGGTCTTGGCCAACGACGAGGTGAAAGATGGTGTGTCCGAACGGGGTGGGCATCCCGTAGAGCGCAAAGCCATGCTCCAATGGTCGCTGCGCATCACGGCATATGCCGAGCGCCTACTGCGCGACCTGGAAGAGCTGGATTGGTCGGAGGCCATGAAACGCATGCAGGCTAATTGGATTGGTCGCAGTGAAGGTGCGCAACTCTTTTTCGAAGTGGCCGACTCGGAGCACAAGATCGAGATCTATACCACACGACCCGACACCATCTTCGGCGCTACCTTTATGGTACTGGCTCCCGAGCACGACTTGGTACCACAGATCACCATGCCAGAACGACGCCAAGAGGTGGAACAATACCTGGAATACGTCAAGCGCCGCAGCGAGCGAGAGCGCGTGGCCGACGTCAAAGAAGTGACAGGTGCCTTCACGGGTGCCTATGCCATCAATCCCTTCACTAAAGCACGCATTCCCATCTGGATTAGTGAATACGTCTTGAAAGACTACGGCACGGGTGCCATCATGGCTGTACCTGCCGACGACGAGCGCGACCGCCGCTTTGCAGAAAAGTTCAACTTGCCCATCGTGGAAATCATCGACAAGAGCATGTACCCGAGAGCAGGCATCGAAGACAAGGTGGGCAAGATGATCAATTCGGGCTTTCTCAATGGCATGGAAGTGAAAGATGCCATTGAGGCGATCATTCAGAAGATCGAAGAAATGGGTATCGGCAAGCGCAAGGTAAACTACAAGCTGCGCGACGCCATCTTTAGCCGCCAGCGCTACTGGGGCGAGCCATTCCCCATTGTGTACGACAAAGAAGGAGTAGCGCATGCTGTGCCTGAAGAGGAGCTACCCGTGGAACTACCCTGGCTCGATGAATTCAAACCCACTGCCGATGGCCGATCGCCGCTGGCACGTGCTACCGACTGGGTACAGCTACCCAATGGCTGGACACGCGAAACGGATACTATGCCTGGCTTTGCTGGATCGTCGTGGTATTTCTTGCGCTACATGGACCCACACAATGATAAGGCCTTCGCCAGCCCACAAGCGCTCAACTACTGGCGCGATGTAGATGTCTATATTGGCGGTACCGAGCATGCCGTAGGCCACTTGATGTACAGCCGATTCTGGCATAAGTTCCTCTACGATCTGGGCTATGTGCCTACTAAAGAGCCCTTCCGCAAGCTGATCAACCAGGGCATGATACAGGGCGTAATCGAGTTTGTTTACCTGCTCAAGGAAAAGGCAAACGGCTACCCCAAGTTTTTGAGTGCACCAATGGTTAAGGAGCAAGGGCTGGAAGAGCAAGTGGCCCGCATTCCGGTGTACATCGAATTTGTGAAGCAATACGGTTCGCCCGACTCTTACCTGGATCTAGAGGGCATCAAGCAATTCATCGAGTGGCGACCCGAATTCCAAGATGCCATTTTCGAGGCCGAAGAAGGCATCTATCACAAGGGCTCATTCCAGCCCAAAAAGGAAGGTACTACCAACTTTCGCTTCTACACCCACAGCGAGACGGGCAAAATGTCGAAGCGCTACCACAACGTGGTGAACCCCGACGACGTGGTGGCTCGCTACGGCGCCGATTGTTTTCGCATGTACGAGATGTTTCTGGGGCCTATCGAGCAGTCGAAGCCATGGGACACCAAAGGCATCGATGGGGTTAGCAAATTCTTGCGTCGCTTCTGGGAGCTATTTGAAAGCGAGGAAGGCCAGTGGTTGGTGCGAGAAGAAACGCCCACTAAGGAAGAGCTGAAAGTGCTGCACAGCTGTATCAAGAAAGTTAACGACGACATCCAGCGCTTTGCCTTCAACACCTGTGTCAGTGCGTTCATGGTTGCCACCAACGAGCTGCGCAAGCTGAAGTGCCACAAGCGCGCCATACTCGAGCCTCTCTTAGTGCTCATGGCACCCTTCGCCCCGCACCTGACCGAGGAGTTGTGGCACCGCTTAGGGCACGAGACGACCATCCACGACGCTCAATGGCCTCAGCTCGACGAATCGCTCTTGGTGGAAAATACCGTCACCTATCCTATCAGCATCAATGGCAAGAAGCGAGCTGTAGCTGAGCTACCTGCACAGGCATCCAAAGAAGAACTGGAAAAAGCCGCCCTGGAGCTCGAAGCCATACAAAAGTGGATCGACGGCAAGCAAGTGCGCAAAGTAATCGTAGTACCTGGCCGCATGATTAATATCGTCGTTTGAGCTCATGTGCACGGATGCGGCGTAGTGCCTAATAGGGCTTGCTTTTTTCAAAGCTGGCGATCGGAAAGCGGCGGGCTGGGCTTTTCCGTGTGGTCGTCTTCGTCGGGCAGTAGGTCGGATGGTAGGCGCTTGGAAGTCTCAGCGCCGAGTTGTCGGATACGCTCAGCACGTCCCAGCACTGTAGTCCCATAGCGCTCCCCATCCTTGAGCTTGTGCATGGCTTTGGCCCATGTTTGCTGGGCCTGTGCTATCTTTTTGCCCACTTCTTGTAAGTCAGCCACGAACATTACGAGCTTGTCGTACAGCTTGCCACTCTGTCGTGCAATCTCCATGACTGATTTCTTCTGCTGGTCCTGGCGCCAGATGTACGCAACTGTTTTCATGGTAGCTAATAGCGTAGAGTTGGTGACCAAGACGACGTTGTAGCGCAAGGCCTCCTGAAAGAGTGCGGGCTCGGCCTGCATGGCAGCCGAAAAGGCCGGTTCGAGTGGCACGTAGAGCAACACGTAATCGGGCGTGTGTAGCTGCTCTAACTGGGCGTAGCTTTTGCCGGCAAGGCCTTTAATGTGGGCGCGCAAGTGCTGTAGGAGGCGTTGGAGGTGCTGCTGGCGCTGTTCATCGACTTCGGCACGGCAAAACTCTTCCCATGCCACCAAGCTCACCTTGCTGTCAATGACGAGGTGCCTGCCTCCTGGCAAATGTACGATGCAGTCAGGACGCTTGCGCTGCCCCTCACCATCGTCAAAGCTCTCTTGGGTGGTGTAGTGCAAGCCCTTTTGCAACCCAGCCAACTCGAGCAGCCGTTCGAGCTGCCATTCACCCCAGTCACCTTGTATTTTGACATCACCCTTAAGTGCTCTGGCCAGATGCTCGGCTTCTTTGGAAAGGCGCTCGTTGAGCATGGTGAGATTCTCGATAGCCTCTCGCAGGCTGAACTTTTCCTTGGCATCTTGTAACAACTTTTGCTCGATGCCTTCGCGAAAGTCTTCTATTTTTTCCTTCAAGGGCTGCAACAATGCATCCAGTCGTTGCTGCTGTAATTCGTTCAGCCGACTGCCCTTTTCTTCGAGCAGTTGGGCAGCAATGGCCTTGAACTCGTGCTTGGCAGTAGCCTGCAGCTCTTCAAATCGCTGTCGCTCGACAGCCAACAACTGCTGGCTGGCTTGTAGCTCGGCTTCAAGGCGAACTAATTTCGCGTTGAGCGCGCTTAGCTGTTGATCTCGTTCGCGCAGCTCGTCGCGCAACACGTCGCCTTCGCTTTCTACCCGCTCGAAAAGCTCCCGCCGCACGTAGTCGCGCTCCAGCTCTGCCTCCGACAGGCGCTGCCGACTCCCCAGCCACCAACCCATGCCCACCCCTGCAAGGGCAGCAGTCAAAGTCGTAGCCAGCCATAGCCAAGTCTGTGCATCCATGAGCACGTGGTTTTGAGCTCAAAGAATAGAAGGATTTGTTTTTGAATGGCCGATAAAGTACAACCTTTTGTTTGTCACCCTCGAATTTTCGCTGAAGAAATCAAAAAAAAAACGCGCAGCATTTGAGAAATGTCACCCATTCCATTAATCGTATTATTAATAAAGCAATAAAACAATAGGTGCTATTAAAGAAGAAAAGAAGACTTGTATGCTGAGCGACATAAGCGATTGGCCAAATAGGTCAAAGCGTTAGCGCATCTTGCGCGCATTGCCATTTTGGAGGTTTTGGTCAATCAGAGCACCTGCTATGGCGGGAAGATGACGGAATTTTGCCCTTGGTGCAAGCTACCATTTCGCAGCATCTTTTAGATGCTCAAACAAGCAGCTTTATCAAAGGGAGGAGCTTGCACACATGTGTGCTACTGTCTCGTCTGGACGAAAAGTAGGTAAAGGAAGATCTCAGAGTAATTGTTTTTTTAGGACAAATGCGGGCGTGCATTACTACTGTAAAAATAAGCCAATTAATTACTTGTGTAAACTTATATTGTTATGAAAAACCCAAATGAAATTAAAAAAGCAATGCGCAAAGTTTATGCAGCCATCGCAAAGCAAAGCGACTCATCCCCGTTACACCGCTGTTGCGGCGATGTAGCTGCGATGTCTGCAGGCTTTTTCATATTTAACGACGATGGCTACAGCCATGTAGAAGGTTAGGTGCTGGAGGCCAATTTAGGGTTCAGCTGCGGGTTACCTACTGAGCTTGCACAAATAAAAAAGGGCGATACGGTAGTTGATCTGAGATGTGGTGTGGCAACGACTGTTTTGTAGCGCGGACGCTGACCGGCCCAGAAGGCCAAGCTATTGGCATAGAGATGACTGAAACAATGATTGAAAAGGATCGAGTCAATGCTCGAAAATTGGGCATCTCGAATATCTGCTTTGCATAGGTGAAACCGAAAATATTCCTCTGGAAGATCACTTAGCTAGCTAATGTGATGATTAGCAACTGCGTGCGCAACTTGGTGCCTAACAAGTGCAAAGCTTTGGATGAAATATTTTGAATGTTAAAACCAGGGGGAGCATTTCAGCATTTCGGATGTGGCAATCGAAGGACAGCTACCCGAAACATATAGGAGGTGGCTGTCATGTACTCGGGCTGTGTGTCAGGCGTTGTGCAACAAGTGGATTATCTGCACCTGGTCGAATCTGCTGGTTTTGCGAGGTACACGCCCAAAGAAAAAAAGAGGTTCATCTATCGGACGAGTTTTTATCACAATATCCCTCTGCAGCACAAATGGCAGCGTGGAAATAAAATCCAACGCGCACACTGTGCTTGGGCAAAAACCGCTAGATGCGCGCCTATAGCCGCTGAATGACACCATGATGGAGAAAAAACAGTTGTGGCACGCTACTTTTGACATGCCTATTTTTTTTACCACCAAAATGCAAAACCCATGATGAATGGATTACTACATGCACATTCTGGTTTGCGATGGATCGTACTGGTACTACTCGTCATGCTGGTCGCCAAAGCCTGGCAGAAAGGCAAAGCGGACGTACCTTACACCGAGCAAGACCGCAAGCTCAATCTCTACACCCTGATCGCCACACACTTGCAACTGCTGCTGGGGCTAGCGCTATACTTTATGTCGGACAAGGTCAACTTCGACACCAGCTCGTGGTCAGTAACTGTGACGCGTTTCTTTACCGTAGAGCACAGCTTGATGATGCTCCTTGCCATTGCCCTTATCACCTTGGGCTACGTGAAGGCGAAAAAAGCCACCAGCGATACCGACAAATTTAGAACAGTATTTCGCTACAACGCCATCGCCTTGCTCCTCATCCTCATCGCCATTCCGTGGCCATTCCGCGGTTTTGGCAGTGGTTGGTTTTGAGCATGCTATTGCCAGCATACAAGCGGGCCCATAGGTATGGGCCCGCTTGTATGCTGAGTTGCCCTGAACAACCCCAGCTGCATCCATTTGGCCCTGACAAAGTGTAATGCCGAGTCGGCCGCAATACACGTCCAGTTGCCTGCAGGCGACGCGCTACATGATGTGGCAAAAACCTACTTATCGAGCCCTTTTGGAAAAAGGCCCAGTCGTGGCTCATGAGTTGCTTCATCCCCAGCGCAACAACACATAGCCAAAAATCAAAATGAGTAGTACCAAGGCTGAACCCAGCAGCACAGAAGTGCGCAAGTTGCGGTGGAAGTCCATGATCTCTCGGCGCAGGTGTGGATAGCGCGGCACTACTTCCTCTTCTAGCCGGCGCTGATTGAGCAGGAGGCGCCCCTCAAATGTGACGTGCTCGTCCATCAGTTTGCGGTAGGCACGCAACACGCGATAGCGAAACACCACATTGAGCACGACTAAGGCAAAGGTACACGCCATAATGGCGATGATCAAGCTTGTGGCAGTCATGGCGCAAAAATAGCACAGCTGCGCCATTTGATGCCAAAGATAAGAGTTGCTCGAGAACTACCTTTGCCAGAAAGCATTTTTATCTTAGCCAACAACGCCTGTATCTCTAATTCCCCAACTATGAAGTTTCGCCGTCTTATTCTATGGTGCTGCCTGTGCTGGCTGACCTCCATTTCTGCACAAGAGCAATACTATTTTCCCGACGCCTCCACACTTGATCCTTCCATACCCGCACCGCGCGCCTTTCTCGGCTATCCGGTGGGCGAGTGGCATACGCGCTACGACCGCTTGGTAGCTTATTTGGAAATATTGGCAGCAGCTGCCCCCGACCGCACAAGGATATACCACATGGGCTACACCTACGAACAGCGGCCACAAGTAGCGATCGTACTCAGCAGCTCCCAAAATATGGCACATCTCGACCAAATACGGCAAGCCCATCTGGCCTTGGCCGACCCCTCCCAACCCATGCCCCCACTCGACGCGCTGCCCGCAGTGGTGTGGCTCGGCTATGGCGTGCACGGCAACGAAGCCTCGAGTGCGGAAGCAGCCATGCTTACAGCTTACTATCTGTTGGCAGCTCCACAAGCCGCAGCCTGGCTCAACCAAGCCGTCGTGATCATCGATCCGTGCTACAACCCCGACGGGCGCGATCGCCACACTTGGTGGGTCAACATGCATAAGGGCAGCCCCCCCGTCGCCGACCCACTCGACCGAGAGCACAATGAGGCATGGCCACGCGGCCGTACCAACCACTATTGGTTCGACCTGAACCGCGACTGGCTGCCTGCCACGCAAGTAGAGAGCCGCAACCGACTGGCCTTCTACCACCAGTGGCTGCCCAATGTGGCCACCGACTACCACGAGATGGGCACTCATGCCACTTACTTCTTCGAACCCACTAAACCGATTGGCTCTGAGAACCCGCTCGTGCCACGTGTCAATTACGAAGAGCTCAACAACTTGTTTGCCAACTACTTTCAAGCAGCACTCGACACGCTAGGCGCGCTGTACTACACGCGCGAATCGTTCGACAACTCCTACCCAGGCTACGGATCTACCTATCCGGATCTGCAAGGGGGGCTGGGCCTGCTGTTCGAGCAGGCCCGCTCGGGTGGGCACGTACAAGCCACTTCTACCGAGCCACTCACTTTCCGCTTCACCATTCGCAATCAGCTACGCACGAGTTTAGCCACTGTACGTGCAGCTGTGGACAATCGCATCCTGCTGCTGCGCTACAAACGCTGGTTCTTTGAAGAAGCACGCAAACAGGGGCACGCGGCAAATTTTGCTGGTTGGATATTTACAGCGCCACACGACCCCACCCGGCTGCGCGCTTTCCTCGAGTTGCTACATCTACACCACATCGAGGCCTGGCAACTACAAAAAGACCTAAAGAAAGAAGGCCATACTTTTAAGGCTGGAGCAAGCTGGTTCGTACCTGCCAAGCAGCCCCAGTACTTGTTGGCTGCCAACATCTTTGAGCCGCGCACCAACAAGGCTATTCCCGATAGCGTGTTCTACGACGCCTCAGCCTGGGCCATCGCCCTGGCGTGGAACCTCCAAATCGCACGCCTCAAACGCAAGCCCCAAACAGGAGCTGCACTCGACACAGCAGCTTTCGCCAAACCCCGCCCACTCGTACCTGCTGCTACCTATGCCTACTTAGTCGATTGGCGCGACCAGGGCAGTGCCGCACTGCTGTGGTTTTTGCTCGACAAAGGCGTACATGTAAAGACGGCGTTCAAACGATTTACTGCTCAAACACATGTAGGCCCCAAAGCGCTGACTCATGGCAGTCTGCTCATCGCTGTACACGACCAAGCCTACACCCCCGACAGTCTGCACGAGTTGGTCAGCCAAGCAGCCCAACTAGCAGGTGTACCCGTATATGCCACCTACACGGGACGCAGCCTCAGCGGCATCGATCTGGGCAGCCGCAACTTCCGCACCGTCGAGCGGCCACATCCACTCATGGTAGTGGGCGAAGGCGTGTCGGCCTATGAAGCGGGCGAAGTGTGGCATCTGCTCGATGCGCACGTCCATATGCCCATCACCAAGGTCGATGTCAAAGACTGGCCACGCGTCAACCTCTGGGACTACAACACATTGGTGCTCGTCAGTGGCCGTTACGATTTTTCCAAAAAGGAAAAGAAAGCCATTGCCCAGTGGCTTGCCGCAGGCCATACGCTCATTGCCATCCGTGGCGGTGCAGCCTGGGCCATGCAACACGACTTGGTAAGCGACACGCTATCGACACCACCCAAAGACACGGGACAGGCGCACCGATACGACTTTGAACAAGCTCCCCAAATCTTGGGGGCTCAACGCATAGGTGGTGTCGTGTTCGAAGCCGATGTCGACGTGACGCATCCTATCGGCTTCGGCTTTGCTCAACGCAAGCTCTATGTATGGCGCAACCACAACTACATCCTTCCGCCCTCGAAGAATCCTTTTTCCACCGTCGTACAGCTCGCTGCCGGCAAACCTCAAGTGGATGGCTTTGTGCACCCCAAGCAGCTAGCTCAAATACAGGGAAGTGCCTCAGTGGTGGTCAGCTCCGTGGGGCAAGGGCGCGTGATTTTACTGTTGGACAACCCCAACTTTCGCGGCTTCTGGCATGGCACCAATCGGCTGTTGCTCAATAGCCTTTTCTTCGGCAGCCTCATTCACGTGCCAAGCCCATAAAATAAGCATGTATTTGCTGCGGCAAATTCGTTCCTTTGCACGGCCATCCAATCTGTTCGCTACACCAAACACACCTAATGAACAGAGAAGAAAAACTGCGCGCCTTTGATCCCAACGGTGTAGGCATCCGCAATGGCAACTTCATTGGCTTGCCCTTCGACGAAGAGGAGTCACTGATCGTTTTCCAACCCGTGCCTTGGGATGTGACCGTGTCTTATGGTGGTGGTACGGCCACTGGCCCGGCCAATATTTTACAAGCTTCCACCCAGCTCGATCTCTATCATCCTGTCTTGCCCGACGCCTGGAAGCTCGGCTTTTTCTTTCGCCAGCCCAACGACGAATGGCTGGCCACCGCCCAAGCCTTACGTGCCGAAGCCGAACGCTATATTGACTTTCTGGAACAAGGGGGCACACCCGATGCCAATGCTGAGATGCACGCCATACGAAACCGCATCGAAACGGCCTCGGCACAACTGAACGCTTGGGTCGAAGCGCGCACATCTGAGCTACTGGATGCCGGCAAAATCGTGGGGCTGGTAGGCGGCGAGCATTCGGTGCCCCTGGGTTATCTGCAGGCCCTGGCTAAGCGCCACCCTGCATTCGGCATCCTGCAGATCGACGCCCACATGGATCTGCGCCAGGCCTACGAAGGGTTTACCTATTCGCATGCCTCGATTTTCTACAATGCCCTCCAGCTGCCACAAATAGAAAAATTGGTACAGGTAGGCATCCGCGACTACTGTGAGGCCGAAGTAGCCTTGGTCAAGCGCAGCAATGGCCGCATCCGCGTCTTCTACGATCGAGACCTACAATACGCGGCCATGCGTGGACTCGACTTTGCACAAGCCGCCAAAGAAATCGTGGCTGAGCTACCGCAAAAGGTATACATCAGCTTCGACATCGATGGGCTTGATCCTGCGCTCTGCCCTCATACGGGCACGCCTGTACCCTCTGGCCTATCATTTGCGCAAGCTACTTTTCTCATCGAAGAGGTCGTGCGATCGGGACGCACTATCATCGGCTTCGACCTTTGTGAAACGGCTGGCCTACCTCACGAATGGGATGGCAACGTAGGGGCTCGCATCCTCTTCCATCTGGCCGTTATGGCAGCTGTGTCGAGATATGCCCAAAGCTCGAACTCATAGTACCGAGGGCTGCGGCAGCGCGAAACCTTAAGCTGACAAAACGCACGGCATGCACACACAATGTGCTGCGAAACGAGGCAGTAAAAAAATTCAAGTAACACTACGTCACTTCCACGCCACGGGATAACACCAACCAGTCGGATAACAGCGCAACACACGCTGCACTCGATCGCGTTGTAGCGTGCGTTGCAACAACTGCCACAGCTTGCGATCGGCAGGCGGCAGGGGGGGCAGCGCGTACCGAAGCTGCGCAGCTATAGACGGGATATCGCCCCAGATGATGCCCCACTTTTTTGCGAAAGCTGGCCCAATGTGCAGATATGCCACCGCTTGCATGACCAATGCTTGCTCGATTTGCGACAATTGCTGAAAGCGCCCTACACTGCCACGACGTACTACACCCGATGCATCATGCTGCCAACCAGCCAACCTAACGCCTTGCCCCTCGGGTTCCAGCATCAAGGGTAAGTAGGGAATACCCAAAGCCGTACACAAACCATCAAGCGTCAACTCGGGGTTGTGTACCAGATCTTCATAGCGCAAGGTGAACTGCCAATGCTGTGTATGGGTACGCATAGCCAATGCGGTATTGACCAAATAAGCTGCCGTGGCATAAGCTACCTCGTATCCTCGCCCCATCAACGAAGCGATGGTATCGAGCGGATGCCGCGTAGTGTGAATGACTCGGCTATTGGGGAAGTGTGCGTGAAAAAGCGCAAAACACATCGCATTAGATGGCGTTTTTTCCACCCAAATGGTAGCGCCTTTTCGCTCCATCGCCTTTGCAAAAAAAGCCTTGGCAAAAGTAGATAGCGAATGCGCTCGGTCGAGCTGCTGGCGAAGTGCTTGGCGCAACCACCCATACTCGGGCAATAGCAAACGCGCACCGTTGAAGCGGAACCACCCCTCCGATTTGAGCCCTCTGCACAGGCATCTGCGCACCAAACACCACTTAAAGCGCGACCAATGATCGTACAGCTTGGGGTGAATGAACAAATAGGTCTCTGGCCCCGCAAAAAGTGCAGGATGCCGATCTAGCATGCGTACCAAAAGCGAGCTGCCCGTGCTAGGCGCACCACCTATCAAAATTTGCTTCATCTCATCAGCTTTCTCAATACGCTACGCTCAGTGTAGCCAACCAAGACAACCACAACAGCCCATGCCACACCAACCACACTTTCCACGGCCAATACCTGTGAGGGGCTATGCCCAAACGCCACCACGCCCACCCCATCAGCAATGCCTTGTTGCACAAATAAGCTACTACCGATGCCATCGCGATACCGATCACGCCCCAATAATGGAGCCACCACAAGCTAAGCGCGACATTGAGCACTGTTTCACATAACGCACTGTACACCAACACCTTGTTGTGCCCCATACCGATAAGCACTACCTGAGGCAATAACACGCGGCTACCTACCAACAGCAAATACACGTTGAACACCTGTGCTGAATAGACAAAAGATTCGCTATACACTACGCGAAATGCCCATGGCGACAGCCACATCAGCACGATGCTCAAGGGAAACAACAGATGCGATAGACGCGCAATACGCCGCTTCAATACTTCTAGCACTGCATCACCATGCATGGCAACCAGCGGGATAGAACCCGTCACCATAGCTCCTACCAATAACAAGGACAAAGGCAGCTCACGCGCTCCATACCGATAGATAGCAAACCACGCTTCTTCAAAATGACTGCCTACAATGAGCCCATCGATGTAATCGACGCTTTGCCCCACCAACACATGGGCCATCAGTGGAGCTGCCGCTGCCAAATAAACCTTCACACCGCCCCACCACGGCCGCCAACCCCGTGATAGGAACACTAAACGAACTGCCCACAGCATTTTGGCCAAAGCCAAAATGCCTAATGCTGCAAACACCCACTGAAAAGGCTGCTTGCAAAGTACGGGCACGCCCACAGCCAACCATTGCCCTAAGCCACTCAGTGCGCCAAAGACCAACAGCTCGCCATAGCGCTTGTGCAACAGGTACCATGCTTGCACCAACCACGAAGGCGTATGCCACCACATAAAAGCCGCCAACCACCCCATGGCCGGCAGCTGTTCGAAGCGGCTAAGTAGAGGGACCATGTGATCTCCGTACCACCACCACACACTCCCCACCGCCAATCCAAAAACCAGCCAAAGGCCAAACACAGCTTGAAAAAATGGCACCTGCCGGTGTTTCGACAACCTGGGGAAACGCTGCAACACCGCATTTTGCCCGCCAATAATCCAGTAAAAAGTAAACAAATTGGCAAAAAACAGCCAGCCTTCGTACAGCGCGATCTGAGCTGGTGGCAGCCCACTCTTAGCCAATACCACACCGATCAACAGAGTCGTGGCAAAGCGCATGAGATTGAAGTACTGCAAGCTGCGCACGCCATCCAGGTGCTTCAAACAGTGCAGATATGTACGCAAGTCGTTCAACGGCTATTCAGCATTTGCCACCAAGCAGCGAAAGCAGCAAATTTAAAGACGCGATAGCGCTCTATCGGTCCTCGTGGTTCGAAGAAAGTATGGCGCAAGCGCTGCAAAGCACGCCGATCGAACAGACCTAAGGGATTGGCTTCAAGTACTGGCCACAACTCCCGCAGCAAGGCACGTGTCCACAGATTGGCCGGAGTAGCCTGAGCCAGCTTGTCGTGGCGCCAAACAACCGCTTCAGGCAATAAATCGGTCACAGCTTTTCGCAAGACCCACTTGGTCCAACCTGCACGTATCTTCCACCGAGCGGGCAAAGCGAGGGCCCAAGTGGCTACTGCTGGCTCATGCGCAAAAGGCGCAAAGACGCGCAAACCATGTGCTTCGGCATTGCGATGCAAGCTCCGCAGCAAGAAAGTCACCTCGCCCTCGTAATACTCCCTGCGCAACACTTCCTCCAGCGATTCTCCCCACTGCCAGTATCCGACTGGTGCTTCGCGCCCATGCTTGTGCAAAAATTCAGGCGCAAATACCGACCACTCTTCGTATAGCTGACGCAACAGCCGGCGCGCCATCCATTGTTGCCGGCCATGTCGAAACAGCCAGTTCTTACCCACCATTTTGGCGAAAGCCGAAAAAAAGGCACCCCAGCCCCCACATGATGCAGCCACATATGCAGCCTCTCGCCAATGAAAAGTGCGCAGGCAATGAGCGCCCCAATATACCAAATGCGAAGTATGGCCAGCAAAGAGGGCATCTGCTGCGGTACCATCGATCACTATATCAGCGCCCAGCTCGGCAGCTCGGCCCATCAGCTGGTATTGTGCAAAAGCACCTGGCGACATGACGGGGCCTTCGTGCACCTGCATTAGATGTGCACTAGCAGCAAGCAACTCCTCAACCTGGGGTTGGACCGCATGCAACTTGAGGCGCAGATAGTCGGCCACTTTGCAGGCAAAAGTGAACTCGTCGAAAGGCTGCTCAGGCCAATGGGTGCTCACCGCTTGTAAGTGTGGGGCATATCGGTATGCCCATGCGGACAAGGCACTGCTGTCGAGCCCCCCTGACAATAGACTAACAGGTTGGGTCACATTGCTCAATCCAGTGGCTAGTGCAACATCCATGAGTGTGTGCAACTGAGCCGATGGTGCCTCTGTATGGTTGTGCGTATCCAGTTTTTGGGGCGCTTGCCACCACATTGTGAGCTGAGGTTCTTTATCTCCTACAGCAAAGCATGCGCAATGCCCCCCAGGTAGGGCTCGGACTCCTTGCCAAAAAGTGTATTCCCCTTGATCGCGGTGGCCCCACAGCAAAAAATCGTGCAAGCTGTCTAAGTCGAGTGCTGCTGGAGGAGCAAGTTGTGCCAACCAGTATGGGCTGTTGCCCAAGGCCCATCCTTGTGGCAGACGCCGCCAATACAGCGGTTCTGCAGCCAGTGGATCGGTGCACAAGACGAATTGTCGCTCTTTGGGCACAGACCAACCCAACAGCCAATGCCCCGACACGATACTGGCTTTTCCCGAATGCCAAAAATTGCGCAGTTGTACCGGATCGAGCAATTGCGTACCTACCCGTGGCCATCCCTTTGCGAAAGTGAAGTGGTCCCCCTCTGCATGGACTGCAGGCGGGGAACCAGCCCAAAGCCACTTACCTATCGCACTGGACCACTGGCGTATTTGCCCTATGACACGCCCACAAGCCGAAGCTGCCACCTCAACAGCCGAGCGCTCAGCTGCCCCCACAGCACCTGGCCTCTCCATCCACAGCAATAGCCACGCCCCTGGCGAAAAGCTCCATTGAATCGATCGATTTGCCATCGAGGCCAAAGATGAGCAAAGAATCTCGCTCTAAGGTTGGCAAGCGCTCAAATTACATCTACATCTCTTTAAAAAGACGCTATATCTTACCACTTAACATGCATGGTAAGCGATGGTATAACAGCGCTATCCACATATCTTTTGCGCAAGAAGAAAGCTGAAATAGGGAGTTCCACAGAAATTCGGTTACTTAAACAATACCCCACGGCTGCTTCGACAACTAGCCCTTTCCTTCCTACACTTACTAGATTTTCTATCATAGAAACTTTACTTGCCTTCTGCTGGGCCATTTGTCGAAATATTCCTCCTGCCATACTGATTTTCCACTTAGACCGATTCAACTCATATCCCAGCTTCCATTCTACACGACTTAGCATACTTACCCGAACCATGGGTAATTGTGCAGACAAATCTACTCTCAAAACTTTAGGGTAAAAATAGGACAAGCCCAAATAGAAATACTGACTCCGATAAGCCGATCGACGAGATGAAATTTTACTTTTCCCAACTCGAAGATTCACCCGACTCGGCAGACCTCCTACCAATACCCAAGAATGTCCCACCGATCCTAATATCGCTGACCTCCAAGTGGGCAACTGCACATGAAATGGCGATTCTAAATCAACGAGTATTTGTTCCGACGGGCACTCAAAAGCATCAAAAGCCATTATTTCATAAGTACCAGAAGCAAGGCCGTCTATGACAAAGGTAGGGCTATTTACCACAGTGATCACAGTACCGTTCAGTGCAATTTGATAGGGTGGCGGATGATGCTCGACATCCGTTATAGCTAATTGGACACTCCCATCATTAGAAGTAGGAGATGTGGGATGAACAATTTGTAGCACCTTTAAGTCATAAGGCGGCAACTGAGATACAGATACATTTTTCACTTCACTACATTGCGGTGCTAAGGGGTTTACCACTTCCAACACATAATCTCCAGGTGGTATATCCATAAAGAAACTCAATTCTACTATGCTGCCTCCTGCAATCTCAAAGGTGTAATTCCCCAAGGGACCTGATACTTTTACCTGATAGGGTATTTCGCTTACTTGTAACAGCAAAGAAATATCCCCTTGATTTGGGCAGTCTGCAGGGTTTGAAGTAAGTATTTCGATATACTGAGGCGCATGCTCTTCTACTAACACCTCAGCAATTAATTGACAACCCAAATCTACTTCTGTGATAGTTACCTCGTACATACCAGCGGACACCCCATCCAACGCCGATCCACTCATGCCATTAGACCACTGATAGATGTAATTACCAGGTGGATCTACCATAGTGGTTACCATGCCATTATTCATTCCACAGTCTGCATTAGCGATTTCAAAAGAGACATTGAGATCACAAGGCAAAGGCATTAAGGATATACTTTGCACGCAAGTAGCCTCATTGCCACACGAATCTCGAACGAGCCAAGTACGAATCACATCTCCCATGCAATTACTCACTCCACTTAGGTCGTCGCTAAATTGTATGGAAAGATCTACACTACATGCATCAAACACTTGAGGAAAGCCCGTAATTTCAGGACCAGGAATTGAATCCCCCATGCAATTCACAGATGTAGGCAGTGGACATTCCAACTCTGGTGGCGTTGCATCGGGTTGTATGTGAATCAGCTGAGTGCATTGCGCCCGGTTGCCTGCAAAATCTGCCGCTGAAAACGTCCTCGCCACATAGCCCATTTGTCCACAAGCAACTGTTGTAAGCACACTATCTCTCCAACTTACAGGCAAAAAATCACCTGTACATGCATCTTTTGCGGTGGCGATGCCCGTCTCGTCTACACTCAATTCGCTACTGCAATCAACTGATACGTCCACAGGGCAAAATATTTGCGGTGGCAATTGATCGACCACGTGTATCCAAACTGTTGCAGACTGCAGCACACCAGACCCATCACTTACTACATACGAGAAGCTAATACTATCCGAGCCCAATCCACTCACCAATACGAGGCCATCAGGGGTAAAAGTAACTTGCAAGTCTGGAGGAGCTATTACATCTACCACCTGAAGTTGCCCCCCCTCGTCATTTTGAAGTACCTCCACCTGAGTCATAGTTTCACCACAAGGCACTGAAACGACGTCATCGCGTACGATCAAGGGTGGAGGTTGCGCTTTCCTTTTACTTAGCAGCCGCCAAGCCACGCCACCTCCCACCGCAGCAACCATAGGCACCATCCACCTTTTGCGTTTATGCATATGTAATGGTGCTTGCGCCAAAAGTTTGCTTTTCGGACCGGTAAGGACGATATCGCGCCATGGCTCGGGAATGGTATCTCCAACAAGGCAAAAGGGAGAAACGCACTCAAGTACTCGTGCCTGTAGCAAACAGGGGGTTGTCACTATTGAAAAAACAAAATATACTATTGCAGTTAGTATGAATCTTTTCATCTTTCAAGGAGGTTTTTCCTTTGCAGATAAAAACCATGCTATGTTTTTGCTCACCACATTATCCATTCTTCCCCTTCCACTTTAGAACTAATGGCAAAATACATGCATCCCAAATTCACTCTTCTTCTTCGGGATCAAAACCCAAAGGAGGCACGGTTACACTACATCCGCTTATAGGACGCCCGTCGCTGTAAGCACAACAAGGGCACTCAAAGGATGCATCCATCGCCTCTAGCCACAGCTTTCGCCAAAAACGCGAAGAGAGGTATTCCGACGCTTTACGCACAGCTTCTTCCATGGCAGGCAATAGCTGACGTAGCGAATTCCGTACCCTGCACAGCCTTGTCATGGCCTCGGCTACTTCAGCTATTAAGGCATTCCGATAAGCCTCAAATTCGTCGAGTGCACTTTGCTCGTAATCCTCTGCCAACTTCTCTTTCATCTGGTTCCAAGTACCTTCATCCAGTACAGCCAGCGAAAGTGCAAAGTGGCTGACACGCTGCTGAGCAAGGGCATCAAGCCCTGCTCCTAAAGTGCCCACCGAACTCGCTGAGACCACGGTTTCCTCCAGGATTTCTCGTGCTGCCGCAGAACCCACCGCAGAGGCCGCACCCATTCCCAAAGAAACGAGCGCACCTATCGCCTGTGTTATTTGGGGATCGGCCCCCATAGCTTCCCAACCCTGGGTGCCAAGAAAAACCGAACCATCTATAATAACAGATGCCAAAGCAGCCGCTGCACCGCCACCTGCAGCAGCTAGACCGGCCGAAGCCGCAGCAGTTACGGTAAAAACGACAGTCTGCCAAAGTCGAGCCTCAGCCCTACTCCGATTAAAACGAAGCTGCATGGCGACTTCCATGTTTTCCTGAAAACGCTCGTGGGCCTCGGCAATGTCTTGCAAAGCGCGATCTATCTGTTCCTGAAACCAGGACATGTAGGTGCCTCCACCGTAGGGATCGTTAAGGCCACAATTATCCAGGGCATGGCCCAACTCATTGTACCAATTTTCAACAGCGTTCAAATTGGCGTCAGGACTGAGATAGTCGGAAAGTTTGTCCTTGTCTTCATTAGCCGGATCACAAAAATCTATGGAGAGGAAGAAATCATCCCAGGGAAATGCGGGAAAATGCTGAGGACGTAATCTGTGAGCGGTTTGGTTGGAAGTGCATGCCAAGGCATTAAACCGTGCATCCAGTACGGTTTCCAGGCTGCGCAGCATAAGACGGGCCGCATCAACTTTTTGCTGGTAGTCAAAGCGAACATCATTCAAGTCAAACGACAGCCGTCCCGTTCTATACAAGTCGCCGAATAAGTCATAGCCCGTTCTGTTGTCAATAATCGGAACAACGGGCCGACGAATGCAATCTGCGTTATGCCCTTCCCGCTCTGAAGTATCGCCTGTTGTGGGAGTTGCTCGCGTAAAGACCTTGGCCTCCAAGCCGGTAGCTTCAAAGGCATTCCAGAAAGCCTCCACACCCTGATCGAGTTCTTCTTTTTCCTCTTCGGGCAAATCCGATACCGGTCGGCCGGTGATTTGCTCAAATTGGCGGAAAACGTTTTCGGCAAAATCCTCCTTATCATAGGGTTCTCCGGTGAGTCGAGCCATATAAATCCAGATGGTTTGCTGGATGAGGGTCTTCAGCTCTCGTTGGGGGTCAGCTGAAAAGGGGGTGCGATATAAAGATTGCACCTTTTGCGCAGCATCCATAACCCGCAAAACCATCTCGGCCACTAGAGGAGCAAAGGTCTCAGGGTCCTCATCCGGTTCAACTCGACGAGGAATAGGCTCGATACTACCCGGCCAACTGACGTATATCTGACTTTCATATGTCCGCTCGACTTGGTCTCTCGGAGGCTCATCGATTGGTGGCATCCTCAGCAACAGTTTCCTCAGTCTTTCCCTGTCAAATATTTGGACAGAATCAGTAGTAAGGGGCACTTCTCTGACATTCGGGTTGGGCTCCGGTTCCACAAAACCTTCAGGTACACCTGTCAAACGAGCCCACGCTTCACCCTCTGAAGGCTCTGCGTACAGAGGCTCAACCGGCACCCAGGAGGAAGGCTGCATGGCTTCCTCCCTGCCTACCGGAGGACGATGCACATCTGTGCACCAACCGCTGACGGGAACACGTACTGTATCTCCCGGCAAAACAAGAGGCGATCTCGGAATGCGCCCTACATAAGACTGTGTATGACCATCTGCCGGAATGTAGACGATTTGCGGCGCTAACACTTGTGGCTGATCGCCCGTATTGACAATGACAAGCGTAGCGATGTGGCCGGTAGTACTCCCAGTGCCAAACGCCTGAATGCGCCATTGCGCATCGATTTTTCCCCTAAAAAAAACAGTAAACAGAAAGAGGGCAATGACAATCCAAAGAGTTTTAGGTGTAGGTGTTTGCATAGTACCGAGGTTTAAAGAGTTATCTAATATTTAACCACCAACAAAACCCCTATTCAAAGCCAATTCAACACAAACCTACAAAATAAACAGTTAGTTATCAACTAATTATAAAAAATTTGAAAGAAATGTCTACTAAAATCACTTCACTATTTCATTAATACATGCGATGTCAATGCCCATTCTTATCCCTTACTCCTCACTTCACAAAAATTTGCTTCGGCCCTGCTGAGGTTGCAAAGAGCTATTTGCCATTCCAAAGAATCTTATCACTGCCATCCTAATACTTGACTATGGGTGGTGACGGCATTGCATTGTGGTCATCTCCTACTCATCGAATGATTTTTACAAGGCGAAGGGCGAGCAGTTTTCTGCTAATACTCCTCGCAGCACAATTGAAGCAGCAGACAAATCGACGACCTGTCCCCTCCACCTACAGTAATAGCCATGCTCCTAGCCAAAAGGTCAATTGAGACGATCGGTTTGACATCAAGGTCAAAGACGAGCAAAGAATTTTTCTCTAATTTGGCGACCTTTCAAAAACATACGTCGGATCTATGAAGCAACTACCACTACACACGAAAATCATCATCGGATTAATACTGGGTATTATCTATGCCCTGTTCAACAGCTATATGGGATGGAACGCCTTTACACGCGACTGGATCGCACCATTTGGCGACATTTTTCTGCGATTGCTCAAATTCATTGCCGTCCCACTAGTACTCTTTTCCATTATTTCGGGTGTAGCTTCGCTACCAGACCCCTCCAAATTGGGCCGCTTAGGGGTGAAAACCATTGCAGCGTATATGGTTACTACAGTGTTGTCAGTAGCTATCGGCTTGCTTTTAGTCAATACACTGCGACCTGGCGACTATATTGCTCAAGAACAGCGCATCAAGAACCGAATCAAATACGAGTTGTGGGCAGAACAAACTGGTGAATCTATACTAGACCACAAACACTTGCTGTCTGATCCCAAATACGCACAGCTCGTCGTAGATGCCCGAGCTGCACTTGAAGCTGAAAGTGCCAATGTGGAGGTGCAAAAGCGCGTACAAGTAGCGCAACAGCAGAAAGCACAATCGCCCCTACAGTTTGTTGTCGATATGGTGCCCGACAACATTTTTGCGGCACTCACTGATGGCAAAAAGATGTTGCAGGTCATTTTCTTTGGCATCTTCTTCGGTATCATGCTCCTATTGCTGCCGCGCGAAAAAACAGGATCGCTACAACAAGTCATTGAGGGTGCCAATGAAGTGTTCCTCAAAATGGTGGAAGTAGTAATGAACGCTGCACCTTTCTTTGTCTTTGCTCTGATGGCTGGTGTAATGGCAAATCTGGCAGAGACACCTGGTGAAGTCATCGAAATTTTTAAGGGTTTGCTCAGCTATTCGCTGGTATTGGTTTTAGGTTTGGGGTTAATGATTTTCGCGGTCTATCCTGCCATTATACGCCTGTTTGTACCCGAAATTTCATACAGTGGCTTTTTCAGAAAGATCAGCCCGGCACAGTTTTTGGCCTTCAGCACCAGCTCCAGTGCTGCCACGCTGCCCGTTACGATGGAGTGCGTACATGACAACATCGGCGTCAAATCGCACATCTCCAACTTCGTGCTGCCCATAGGCGCTACTATCAACATGGACGGCACCAGCATGTACCAGGCCATTGCTGTGGTTTTCCTTGCCCAAATGCACATGGTAGACTTGACTTTAGGCCAGCAGCTCACCATCGTGCTTACTGCGACTTTGGCTTCCATTGGTGCTGCAGCCGTGCCCAGTGCCGGCCTCGTGATGATGATCATCGTACTGCAATCAGTAGGGCTCAACCCCGCCTGGATCGCCATTATCTTTCCCGTAGATCGCATTTTGGACATGTGTCGCACAGTAGTCAATGTGACGGGTGATGCCACAGTGTCTACACTAATTGCACGCTCGGAAGGTGACCTAGACCTGAAAATTGCAAGGCAATAGTAACTAGTACTTTTGTAGCATATAGGGGAAAAGCATTCCTTTACAAACTCAAAGTTGTGGGCAATGAGTGAAACTTTAGGCCCTGGCAGTCGCGTGAAGCACCCAGCATTTGGCATAGGCGTAGTGCTACGCGTACATCCTGCAGCTTATGAAGTGGTATTTGTCCAATATGGTCTCAAGCAGGTAGGGCGCCATTACGACAAATGGGAAGTGATTGAAGCCATCACACCTGAAGAAGAAGTCAGCTTTACGGAAGCCGAAAAAGCACTGCGCAAAATCTTGCGCACATGGGTAGGCCATCTAGAGCCCGTAGAAATGGCTACCAAGTGGGAAGGTGGCAAGCTGGTACTAACACCAGCTGATCCCGATCTCAAAGGTAAAGAGCTACCAATTGAAGACTTTTTCCACAAAATTGTCATGGTGAGGGATCGGCTACGCGTGCTCGAGCAGCGCATCAACAGCCATCCTAAACTAAGTGAACAAGACAAAGTAGAGCTCCAGCAATACATCACGCGCAGTTATGGCAGCCTTACCTCTTTCAACGTCTTGTTCAAACACAAAAAAGATCATTTCAAGGGCACTTCCTCAACGAAAAAATAATTCCTATGCGCTTGCCTCGTACCAGTGTAGTTGTAGTCATAGTATTTGCCCATGTGCTGGCAGCGTCGATGTCGATGGTAGGGTGCATTGAACCCTATCAGCCCTACAGCCATATAGCTCCTGGCATTTGGCGCGGCATACTCGAACTCGACGTATCACAACAAGCCCCTGCAGTACAGGATGGCAAGCTACAAGCTCAACTCAACTTTGAGGAAGTTACCGATGGCGAACTGCCTTTCTTGTTTGAGGTGATCTACGACAACGATTCTGCCTTTCACATTGAAATCATCAATGGGCAAGAACGCATTCCCGTATACGACATTTCCTTTGGCCGATCCAAATCCCGAGCAAAAGATAGTATCCGCATTGACTTTCCCGTCTACGATACCCATATCGAAGCCTTGGTCGAAGCCGACGTCATGGAAGGCTATTGGGTAGTGCATTATCGCCCCAATTACCGCGTGCACTTCGTCGCACGCCATGGTCAGAACTGGCGATTCACTACCTTGCGCAAGCCCCCCGTTATGGATCTATCTGGTCGTTGGGCCTGTACTTTTGGCCTGGCAGAAAACGAACCCTATCCTGCAATAGCCGAGTTTGCCCAAACGGGCAACCAGCTACTGGGTACCTTCCTCACTGAAACAGGAGATTATCGCTTTTTAGAAGGGACCGTGCAAGCCGACAAGTTCTATCTGAGCACTTTCGACGGTGCCCATGCCTTTCTGTTCGAAGGCAAAGTTATGCCTGACAGCACGCTCATCGGCGTATTTTACTCGGGCACGCACTACAAAACCACTTGGGAAGCTAAGCGCGATCCGCACTTTACGCTGGCCAATCCCGACTCACTGACCTATCTCAGACCAGGCTATGAAAAACTGCACTTCACCTTTCTCGATACAGACGGACAGCTTCGATCGCTTTCCGATCCCATGTTCACCGACAAGGCCAAACTGATTCAGATCATGGGCACATGGTGCCCCAATTGTCATGATGAAACTGCTTTCCTACAGGAATATTTCCAACAACACCCAGATACGAACGTAGTGGTTGTCTCCATTGCCTTCGAGCGCTATCGCGATACCAGCCACGTGCTACGACAACTACAACGCTACAAGCAAAAGATGGGCATCCACTGGCTTGTTCTATGGGGTGGCTATTACGACAAAAAAGAAGCAGCACAGGCGCTACCCATGCTAAACGATCTAATCAGCTACCCCACGCTTATTTTCCTGGACAAAAATAATCGAGTACATTACATTCACACGGGATTTTCAGGGCCGGCAACAGGAGCTTATGAGGCTTTTGCCAAAAAATTTGAAAAACAGTTGCAAATTATTACCCCAACGTCCAAAAAAACATCATCTACCACCCAATGAAGCAATTGGTCATCGCATATCACACGGCACAAGCGCCTTTCGTCAAAGAGTTGGAAATGCAACTCTCAAAGGTATCTTACCACATCGTGCATCTCAGCCCACAACACTTTTCACAGCAAAGCAGCTTAGGTCAGGAGCTAGCGAAAACTAAAGGCCCTGTACTGCTTGTAGTCAGTGACAATCTATTGAAAGATTCGGCCTGCATGGATGGCCTTTTTGCCGCTGCAGACGGCTTGTACAAGGAAGAACGGTTACTCCCCATAGTAGTAGATGGTGTAGACGAAAAGGGACTCAAAGTTCCAACCCAATTTGACAAGGTCAGTCAAGTCATTCAGTATCTCAACTATTGGCAAGATCGCTACTTAGCCCTGCGAAGAGAAAAACGACAGATTACGGCGGGCGATCACGCGCAAATGGAAAGCCTTCAAGCTGAGATAAATCGCGTCAAGCAGATAGCTACAGAAGTCGGCGAGTTTTTGCGCTTTCTCAAAGCTATAACTACTCCTACCGAACAAGAACTTCGACACAACCACTACGAGCTACTCTTCAAATGGCTCGACGACCCCACGGGCCATGCTGCCCTAGTCGATCAGCGCGAAAAGTCAAAAAACACACCTCCACCCATCACTGAGACACAATCTCCTACTCTAAAGGAGCACGAAAACGCACAGACTGCTGCTACACCTCCTACTGCGCCACCTGCACAAGACGCTCCCCCCAAGGCCATATTATCGTCTACCACTGATGAGCCATCTACACTCCAACAACCATCAGAAATACAAGCACCTTCTCCTGAGGAGGTGGAAAAAAACACATCCTCACCTCCACACACCGAAGAAGATCTCGATATCGAGATCATTCGCATCCAGCCCAACGAGGAAACTCCTAACACTTCCTCTGCCCCCCCTCTACCCACCCAAGACGAATTGGAACAGCTATTTGAAATAGACGACGAAGAAGAAACAGATAGTTCATCACTGTTGTCGCCTCAAGAGCGCAATCCCGCAACGCCACCAACGCCCCAGTCGTCTGCCACTTCCCACTCACCAGGCCTCACCGACTCTTCATCAACCCAGCGCGAGCTAGCCCAAAAAATCGCCGATCAAAGCTTGCAGCTCGTCAAAAAGGGTGACCGCGCGGAAGCTGTTCGCCTATTCGAAGCAACCATTGCACAACACCCACACAATGCCTTTCTGCGCTACGAGTTTGCATTCTTTTTGGCCAAACACGTACATGAACTTGCCCGAGCCACACAAGAGCTCGAAGCGATACGCCAGCTTGACCCACAATTTGAAGATGCCTGGTTCTTACTAGGCGAGCTGGCAGAAACACACGGGGACTACCACCTGGCACGCAACTACTACGAAAAGGTCCTTGAGCTCGATCCCGACTACCCAGGACTACACTACCACATAGGCATGTTGCTCTTCGCACATTTCCTCCCTGAAGAAGCCGAAACAGCCGCACGACACCTGAAAAAGTCCCTCAAGCAATACAAGAAAAACGCCGATGCTCACTATCGGCTCGCTCTACTCTACGACGAGTACCTGGACAAACCACAAAAAGCAGTCAAGCACTATAAAAAAACGCTCAAATATCAGCCCAACCACCCGCTGGCTGCCTATGATTTGGCCGTGTTGTACCACCGACAAGAGGCTTGGGAACTGGCACGCCATTACTACCAAATGGCCTGTACCCTCAATCCAGAAGTCAAAACGCCTGAAAATGACTTAGCCTTTGGCCTGACCCAAGCCCCCCATACCTCCCCTAGCTGGAGCGAATCAGCCAGCCCATCGGGACAAGAGGCACCACTCCCCCCATCAGAAGAGCCACCCGACAAAACCACCCATTCGGTATCTCACGCCCAACAAACACAAACCTCCAAATTCCACTCTATACAGCCTACCGGCAAAAAGACAAGGCCCATCGCCCTTGTCACTGGGGCCACATCCGGCATTGGCCAAGCCACAGCTACGCGTTTGGCGAAAGCCGGCTACGATCTTATTGTTACTGGGCGCAGAAAAGAACGACTCGATGCGCTTAGTGCACAATGGCGACAGCAATGGAAAGTGCGCGTCTTGCCTCTGTGCTTCGATATCAGGCAACGCCAACAGGTCGAACAGTTTCTCGGGCAGCTTCCCCCTGAATGGGAAGAAGTAGACGTACTGATCAACAACGCGGGCTTAGCTCGTGGCCTAGCCCCCATACACGAAGGCGACCCCGACGACTGGGACACCATGATCGATACCAACATCAAAGGGCTGCTCTACGTCACCCGGCAGATCGCCCCCGGCATGGTCGCTCGCAAAAAAGGACACATCGTCAATGTAGCTTCTACTGCCGGCAAAGAGGTCTATCCCAAGGGCAACGTCTATTGTGCCACCAAACACGCAGTCGATGCACTTACCAAAGCCATGCGCTTAGATCTGTATCCCTACCGCATCCGTGTCAGTCAAGTAGCACCTGCCCACGTAGAAGAAACTGAGTTTGCGCTCGTGCGATTTAAAGGCGACGCCCAACGCGCCAAAATTTACGAAGACTTTCAACCGTTAAAAGCGCGCGATGTGGCCAACGCCATATACTACATCATCAGCCAACCCCCACATGTCAACGTGCAAGACGTGCTGATCTTGGGTACCCAACAAGCAAACAGCATATTCATTGACCGCAGTGGCAGGGACTGGTGTAAGGAAGAAGAATGAACCATTTGATTGATTATCACCTTGTATATTAACAAGCTCGGGGCATTATTTGTCTATCCATGCTTCTATAAGGTACGATACGCTCTCTTTATCTACCACAAAACCCAACGAGATGAAACTGCAATTACTCTCTTTTTTGATCGCAGCCATAGGAATGCTACCTGCTGCCTATGGGCAAAAAATAGAGGCTCCTTGTATGGAGGGGCTGCTCAAAGTACTAAAGACCAGCCCTCGTATACAGCAAGTAGAAAAGGATCTGACGTCGGTAGGAGTGACACCTAGCTACTTGGTGGGTGAAGTGCTTCGCCCCAAAGGCGTGCGAAACACCGCCTATTCAGAAAAGATCACCATCCGCATCGGCATTGACCATCCTGAGCGCTTCGAACCCGTAACTACGGTAGTACTCTATCCCGCATCAGGCAGGCTGGTGGAAATAGATTGGCTTACTGGTGAGGAGATTCCACTCGAATTCGACACACAGATGCTCCAGCTTCTACCGCAGATATGTGGCCAATGAGATGGGCTGCATACACCATAGTCTCTCTTTCACATCTTCATAGTTCCACCTGAAGGGCATACGCGTACGTATGCCCTCTTTGCTTTAATTTTGCTCGGCTCATTTATAAGCCTTAGCTCTTATGGAAATATTCAGCTTGATCATCGAACTACTCATACTGACCTTTGCACTCTTTATCTATCTGTTTGCGGCGGGCTTTTACACGCCAGGAAAAAACAAGGCGGACCGAGCTAAGTTCGAGGCATTTCGAGGCAAAAATGGCCGCTTGCTCCGCTTATTAGCTTTGGCCCTTCTGGCTATCATGGCTGTCAATATCTACTTGCACCTCGTACAGTGGCACCACTGAATGCCGTTCCCACAGCCACAAGGCAAACGGTCCGAACGCATGCGGGAGCCGCCAAATCATCATAGGCAGGTACAATGACAAGTCTCTCCACAAGTCGATGGCATCTACCCACGCTACGGGGCGCGCCAAAGCAGTGAGTACCCCCCACAGGGCTGCATAGCACAAGAGATAGTGGCGCCATTTGCCGAAAGGCAAAAAAAGCCCAATAGCTACCACCCAGTCCATTAAGCCTGCCATCATCAAGAACTGATGTGCTTGCGCTACGGTCAATGGCAAAATTTGGACCGTCATCTTCACAAAGTCTGATGGTACTGGATACACGCCCAAGGCATACAAACCATGTGCTGCAAAAGTAAATGCTACAGCTACTTTAAGCCACTGCATCAGACGCGCCCATGTGGCCCACGGTATAGACTGCTCCATCCCCATCAGATACCACAGTGATAAGGGGAAAGCTATCTGCAAGCTATATTCAAACCACTGCGCCGCATGCCGCCAATGTTCCAGCCATTCCATACCAGCCAAGGCTACAAGCAACACCACGGCACCACACAATACATGGCGCAAGGGGTGGTGCATCAGCCTTTTGGCAAACAAAGCTACCCCTCCTGCCACGAAAAACCACAAACCGCCGATGCGGATAGCCATATCTATCCCATAGTCCACTTGTGGGCTGCCCACCCACCAGTGCCACGAAATGCCCATCCACTCGAGTAGTGGACGCATCCATTGTTCGTGCCACAACATAGCCCTATAGGGCGTATCGTGCCACAGATGTTGCCAGGCACGCCCCCAACACACTGCTACCGTACCCGCTTGGTAGAGGAAAAACTCGCGACGCGCCAAATCGCCATGCCACAAAGACGAGATCATGATTTTTCCAGATAAGACTTCCAGCCAAGGCGCGCCAAGCGATCATTTTTGGCATGCACTTGAGCTTGAAGTTCAGCCTTATAAGCTACAAGGCGCTGCCTGATCACGCTATCTGATGCGCCAAGTATTTGTGCAGCTAGAAGGCCCGCATTTTTTGCCGCATTGAGTGCCACCGTAGCTACTGGCACGCCATTGGGCATTTGCAATATAGAAAGAATGGAGTCCCATCCATCCAGAGAGTTAGACGAACGCACGGGTACACCGATTACAGGCAAGGGCGAGAGCGCTGCCACCATTCCAGGCAAATGCGCCGCGCCACCAGCTCCTGCAATAATCACGCGAATGCCGCGCTCATGTGCCTGTCGTGCAAACTCGAACATGTGTTCGGGCGTGCGATGCGCCGACACGACGTTTAGCTCAAAGGGAATGCTCAATTCTTCCAATACCAGTGCTGCTTGTCCCATCACCGTCAAATCGGAATCCGACCCCATAATAATACTCACTACTGGCTGCGCATTAACTTGTGACATGATGCCTCTGAATTTATTGAACACCTTCTATGCGGATCCACTGTTGTACTTGTCTGGCCCGTTCGATGGCTTGCCCTACTGTTGGGGCCAACACTGTGGCATGGCCCATTTTCCGAAAGGGTCTCGAGAATGCCTTGCCATAGTTGTGTACATACACTTCTGACAGTTGGAGGGCACGATCTACGCCCTGCCAATGAGCCCTTCCCGGCTGGCTGTCGGCAGCACCCAGCAAATTGACCATAGCTGCCGGCTTGCGCAAAGCAGTAGGCCCTAAAGCGAGGTTGTGAATGGCGCGCAAGTGCTGCTGAAACTGAGAGGTAGCAGCCGCTTCTATGGTATGATGCCCACTATTGTGGGGGCGGGGTGCTACTTCATTCAACCACAGGGTACCATTGCGCAGCAAAAACATCTCTACGGCCAGCAATCCGCAAATATCAAATGCTTCTATCGTCCGTCGGGCCAGTTGTTGAGCTTGTTGTGCGAGATCATTCGGCAAACGGGCAGGACAAACCAGCAGTTCTACCAGATTAGCTTGTGGATGAAACACCATCTCTACAGGGTCATACACGGCACATTCACCCCGGGCATTGCGGGCCACCAATACGGCCAGTTCTTTGTCTATGTCGCATAGCGGCTCAACCACAGAAGGCCCTTGCAATAAGTGCGATACGTCTGATGATGTGCGCACCACTTGTACGCCTTTGCCATCGTAGCCAGCTGTCCGCGTCTTTTGCACAAAAGGCAACGACAGCCTGCCCTGTTGTACGGCTTGTGCGATGGCCTGTGCAGAAGGGAAGAGTTGATAAGGTGCTGTAGGCAATCCTTCTTTTTGGAAAAACTCTTTTTGCGCCCCTTTGTCCTTGATCAACTCAAGCGCTACTGGATTGGGATGAACTACCTTACCCATGGCCTGAAGCTCGCGTAGTGCTCCTGTGTGCACGTGTTCGATCTCTATGGTAAGCACGTCCATTTGCCTGCCAAAGGCCAACACATCTTCACGCCGCTGATAGCTGCCCACCACCATGCCCGTCGCACATAGCCCAGCGGGATAATCGCGCGAAGCATCTAATGCATAGATGGGCAAATGCCAGTCGGCTGCCGCTTGTGCCAACATCTTGCCCAACTGCCCACCACCTAAAATACCTGTCTTCTTAGCAAGAAATGTACTCATGGGTTGTCGTCTATCGCTTGCGTAGTGAGAGGCAAAGGTAGAGAATTGCTCCGGGTAGGACCACCGCATCAAAGACATCGTCTTTGCGCTGTGTATCGCTCCGATTCGCTCACTGCTCAAGTATGTGTAAATTTACGGCAACCCCACATTGCTGAAAGAGCCTAATACATGCTAAAGGTATTGATCCCTATCGACTTTTCGGCTGCATCGGAAAATGCGTTGCGCCATGCCCGCCGGCTAGGGCAACAGCTGCCGCTCAAGATATACTTGCTATACATAGCCCAACAGCCTCGACAAAGCAATCTCTCTAAAGCCTCTCAACTGAAACTGCTCCAGGATCGCATGGAGCGCTTCGCAGAACCTGAACCTGAGGACTTGTGGGAGTTGCCCAAAGATGTACCTATCGAGCGATACATGGTGCGCTTTGGCACGCGCCTACCCAATGAAATTACTGCATCCATTGGCGAAGTACACCCCGATCTGATCGTATTAGGCGTTCGAAAAAAATACACCTTGTGGCAGCAAATTTTCGGTAGTGTTTCTACCCATCTATTACGCACTCTCACTGTACCATTACTCATTGTGCCGGAAAGCGCCCCCATCCAAGAGGTGAAAAAGATAGGGCTTGCCCTTGACCTAAAAATTGCCACTCCCTCTGCCAGCACCTTCGTCAAAAAAGTAGCAGTAGCCTATGGCGCTACGCTGCATCCATTTGCGGTACAATGGGTACCTCACGAAATAAAGGAAAAGCGCAAAATGATCCATCTAAAGGCGCAATGGGTTCACGCCCTGCAAATTGACCAGGTAGATCTCTTCTCAGTCGAACAATGGGAAAAAGGCATCGATGCCTATTTGCAAGCACAACCCATGCAATGGCTGGCGATTTACGCTCCAGGCAAGCGGTTTTTGGAATTGCTGTTCAGAAAAAGCACACTGCGACACATGCCATTGCGCAGTGCTTTACCCATTCTCATATACTTTCAGTAAGAAGTTGATCGAATGTTTAACTGCTGTTCTGTGTAGAACGCTTGGGCAACCAAATGCCGTTTTCTTCTTTCTGACTATCCAGATGCAGTACGAGCATCGGAATTTGCGTACCCAAGGCCAAGCGCTTAGTTACACTCTTGTGCATCAGTCGCTCCCAAAAGCTGCGGTGCCTCGTCACGGTAATGAGCAAGTCGATGTGATGCGATTGGGCATATTCGCTAATAGCTTCCCAAGGCTTGTCGGCCCTAATTCCCACTAGATTGAAAGCCACCTCTGGCACATGTGCTTGGCTAAAAACTTGCTCAAATACTGCTTCTTCCACAGCTACTGCTTGGGTGGTATCTTCCACTACATGTACAAAATGCACATTGGCCCTGAAAAACCGAGCCAGCTCAATCACCTGCTGGACCATCTGCTTATCCGTTGCCTCCAAGTTGGTGGCATATAGAATGTGTTTGTATGGCTGAAATCGTATACCTTTAGGTACTAACAGCACTGGGGCCCAAGCTCGTTGTGAGACTACTGTGGACACACTGCCGAATACCTGCTCTAACAGATCGTGCTCACCGGTAGTGGCCATAATGATGAGTGCCACATCTTCGTCTTTCGACAGTTCCGTGATCATCTCTACAGGATAACCTGCAATGGCTCGCCATTTCACCTCTACCGACGCAAAAGGGGTATGGGCGAGCGTCTCTTGTACAAATGCCTTGAGCCGTTGATTGACAGCAGCTTGCTCTTCTTCTTGTACGGGGATAAAATAGGGCTGCGATGGATCGGCCATATGCGAAGAAAAGGTATGCACTACCTCCACACGCAACCCATGCGTTTGTGCCCAGTGCAAAGCATATACCAATGCGTTGCGCGAAGCGTCCGAAAAGTCGACTGGTACGAGGATGCGTTTGGTACTCATATACCTTTTTTTACTGGCCATGGCTGCCTTTAAAATCTCTGTAAGCTTGTGCACATCAGGTACGCTATTTTCCACAAGCACCTCATCTTCCAGCACCAGGGCAGGGGTGGCACTCACTTTCGAAGCAATAATTGAGTCAATATCGGTTACTTGCTCGACTACTGCAATGCCCTTGAGCTTTGCCATTGCTTGTTGCAATGCATCCTGCAAAGCCTTGTACTTTTTGGCATGTACGCCAATCAACTTGAGTTGCCAAATCATGCTTTGTTTCGGTTGATGCACTCGGTGCACAACACCTGGAACCTTTCTTGCTCCATGCGTTTCATCTTGTGGGGCTTTTGGAGATACTTCGTTCTTACTCATCCGTTTTTGACGCTATCACAACTTTTTGTATTACTTCGCCTCTACAGTGATTTTTATCTTATTTAGAATCAAGTTCTTGATAGGCAGTAGGAGGTACCGACTCCTCAGCCAATGTTTTAATAATGTCATGAGGCGTAAGTATGCCCACCAACTCGCCTGCTGCCGTTACAACAGGAATGGCGTGAAAGCGATTGAGCTTAAACAATTCCAAGGCCACGTTGATGCGATCATCAGGTTCGAGTTTGGCCAAGCCCTTTGTCATGATTTCTTCAGCTTTATGTGCTTTGAGCCTTTCTTCCATACTCATACGCGGAGCTTGTCCCATCACCTCATCGCCCATGAGAAAGGCCAAAAAATCCGTCTTGCTGATCATACCCACAATCTCCTTGAAGCGCACTACGGGAATATGGTGGATGTTGTGCGAATCAAATATCTGCTTCACACTCAGCAAGTCGTCAGTAGGGCTCACTGTTTTGAGCTCCTTTGTCATAATCGTAGATACCGGTGCAAGGATGTTCATATCTGCCAACTTTTAAGTGGTACAATAAGAAGTGCGTATTGACAGGTGCAAGATGCGTTTGCTTCGTTCCCCCATTCATGACCAAGCTCAAAGTACAAGGTGATTTTCGTCAACTTTGTAAATTGCCTGCTGTTATTTAAAAATTCACCTAACAGTGAGGAGGCCTGCCCATGAAATCTGGACGCAGATATGCCCATAAAAGTATCTTTCTAAAAACCGATGACATATCGGAAACAGCACTTCGGCTGCAGGCCATTTTCGAGACAGCCATCGATGGCATCATTATCATCGACGAGCAAGGAATCATGGAAGCCATCAACCCAGCTGCAGCACATCTATTTGGCTATACCCAGGAAGAGCTCATTGGAAAAAACGTGTCCATGCTGATGCCCGAGCCCGATCGCTCCCATCACGATGAATACATCAAGCGATACCTCGATACTCATCACCCACGCATCATCGGCATTGGACGAGAAGTGACTGGCTTGAAAAAAGACGGTACGATAGTTCCTATTCGACTGGCTGTGAGCGAGGTGCGCATTGACTCTCGCATTTTGTTCACTGGCATCGTACACGACCTTTCAGAAGTAAAGAAAGCCCAACGCGAAGTAGAGGCCCTCAATCGCGAATTGGAACAACGCGTACAAGAACGCACAGAAAAGCTAGCTGAGGTAGTCAACCGACTGATCAAAACCAACCGACGACTGGAAAAAGAAATCCAAGAACGACAAAAAATAGAAGCCGTTTTGCGCAAGCGCGAAAAACAACTGAAAGAAGCACTGGAAAAGGAAAAAGAGCTCAACGAGCTCAAATCGCGTTTTGTCTCCATGGCTTCACACGAATTCCGCACTCCTCTCAGTACCATTGCCTCATCGGCTTCACTCATCGCGCGCTACACAGAGAGCCATCAACAAGACAAACGCATAAAGCACATTCAGCGCATCAAATCGGCGGTGAACAATCTGACCAACATCCTCAACGACTTTCTCTCGTTAAGCAAACTGGAAGAAGGCAAAGTACAACTCAAACTGCAAGAAGTACCACTCGAACCGTTCTTTCAGTCCTTGCTCGAAGAACTCACCCCCCAACTCAAAAAAGGTCAAAAATTTACCTTCGAAAACCACTTGCCTCCAGACATGACTTTTTCTACCGACCCCCAGCTACTTCGCAATATCACCATCAACCTCATATCCAATGCCATCAAATACTCGCCTGAAAACAAGCCTATTCACCTAAGCCTATCGCCTCATGAAGACGGTTCTTCCATCTGTCTCAAAGTAAAAGATGAAGGAATGGGCATACCTAAAGAAGATCAAACCCATTTATTTACGCGTTTTTTTCGCGCTCGCAACGCCATCAACATCCAAGGCACGGGCTTGGGCCTCAATATTGTAAGGCGATACGTCCATTTGCTGGACGGTCACATTGACTTTGAGAGTCAAGAAGGTAAGGGAACAGAGTTTCGCGTATGCTTACCTCCCACCCACATGGAAATGACACAAAGCTGAGACCGTTCCACCTGATCCGCAATACTTGGCCAAGTAAAAAAGCCTCCATAAATTCACAACAAACACCCATCACAATTACACTATGAGTAAAAAACGCATTTTGGTCATTGAAGATAATCCCGACGTACGAGAAAATCTCGTGGAAATACTCGAACTGAGCAATTACGAAGTGGAGGCTGCCACCGATGGACGAGAAGGGGTGGAAAAAGCACTAAAGAACCCGCCAGATTTGATCTTGTGTGATGTGATGATGCCCCATCTCGATGGCTTTGGCGTGTTGCACATCTTGAGCAAAAAGCCCCAAACGGCAGATGTGCCTTTTATCTTTCTGACAGCCAAAACAGAGCGGAGCGACATCCGCAAAGGAATGACCTTAGGCGCCGATGACTACATCACCAAACCATTCGACGACGTCGAGCTGCTCAATGCCATCGAGACGAGACTTCAAAAAGCCGAACGCCTCAAGCATTCCTTTGACAAAACCGCCAAAGGCCTGCAAGCCTTCATCGATGAAGCACGCGGATATGAAGCGCTCCGAGAACTATCGAAAGACAAAGAAGTCAAGTCTTTTCGCAGAAAAGAAATTATCTACTATGAAGGAGACTACCCCCGCTATCTTTACTTCCTGGAGTCGGGCAAAGTCAAGCTTTTCAAAACCAACGAAGATGGTAAAGAGCTCATTTTTCGCGTCATCAAGCCCGGAGAATTCTTTGGCTTTCTGGCACTTATAAAAGATGACAACTACCCCCAATCCGCAGCAGCTATAGAGGCATCTACGGTGCGGCTCATCCCACGCGACGATTTTCTCAAGCTGCTTCACGCCAATAAAGACGTCTCGGCACGTCTGGTTAAAATGTTAGCCGACAACGTTGCTGAAAAAGAAGAACAACTCCTACACCTGGCATACAACAGCATCAGAAGGCGCGTGGCTGATGCCTTGCTCGAACTAGACGAACAAGTGCGCGAGCAAGGTCAGGAAACCATCGTCATCTTGCGCGAAGACCTGGCCAACATTGTAGGTACGGCCAAAGAGAGCGTCATCCGCACACTCACTGAATTCAAAAACGACGGCTACATCAAGATCGTGGATGGAGGTGGCATCGTGGTGCTCGATCGAAAGAAACTGTCCAGCATGCCTTTCTAGCCATTCTAACCAAAGGCAGGCTACTGCCGAGCTACTTTTAGGCCACTAAAACTGCTCCGATTTTCAGTTAGCTCAATGGCCACTCATCGCTCGGCCTGGCGCTGCGCCAGTAATGAAGCCAACCCTTCCCAACGAGGCACTACCTGCAAGCACATCTGCGCTTGTGAAGTTGAAGTAGCCGCGCGCCCATGCTGAGGTACAATGCGATACTGTTCCAGGGGCATGCCTAAAGTCTGCAATTCGACAACCAAGGCAGCCATGCCAGCCATCTCCTTTTGATCCGTGAAAGGCCATTCGACCTCAAGAACCAAATCGGGAAAAGGTGCCAACAGTGCCCTCAGGTCATTGATAAAGTTGATAGCTTCCGTACGCACTCGTCCTTGTCGATAAAAGAAAAATGTCTGAGGCGCACAAATTTTCACGGCATCCATTGCCGTATTGCCCGAGCGCGTCCATTCCAGTGGTTGGCCAGCATACGCACCACTGCGTGCCTGTAGGCTCGAAAACAACGCATCGAGCTCTTCGGCACGTGCAGCCGACCACTGGACTACCACATCTACCTTCATGCCCTTAGACTGGAGCGTTTGCGCCAACGCCTCAAGCTCTTGTCGTTTTTGATCCAAGACATACTCCAAGGCCTGCAGCTCGGCTTCCTTCTTGTCGAGTTCATCCAATTTGGCTGCCAACTGAGTCTCCAAGGCCTGTTTCTCATAAGAAGCAGTAGAAAGCAAAGCCTCATTTTGTTCAATCAACGACTCATTTTGCCGCTGCAATCGGGCATTGTCTCTAGCTAAAGTGGCAGCGCGTACCGTCACAATTTCCAATTCGCGCATTGCTTCTTTCAAATCGGCTCGCAAGGTACGCACCTCCTTTTGGCAATTGAGCTTCTCTTGCTCTATGCCTAACAAAGACTCATACTCCGCCTTGAAGTAATCGCGTTCAGCCTTGACTTCTGCAAACTGCTGAGGAGCTACACATCCAATGACGAACACCATTGAGAATAGGAAAAAGTACATTTTGTGCATGGCCATGAGTTAAAATGTAATAGTATCAGGAATATTTGCCATGCAAATATGCTCAAAAACACCACGGCACGCTTAAGTAATTTGGCCACCACAGCTCGAACCCGCCCCCGCAGTGCAGCCATAACAGTGCTGATTGATCACTATTTGGCGTTGTGCCAAAGCTTCGATATCAAACTCATTAATGTGTTGTTTAGGCCGAGGCACTGCCACCTTCAAATCGAGCATCTGGTTAAAATCACAATCGTACAAGTAGCCATCCCAAGACACCGAGATAGTATTCCGACACATTAGTCCGGGCACTGCTGCAGGGTTGAATGCATCGATAAGCGCTTCCATATAGCTTACATAATTGCCCGACTCGAGCAGATATTCCAAAAAACGGCTGATGGGCAAGTTCGTAATGCAATAGAGGTTGTTAAACACCACGCCATAGCGGCGCGCCAATTGCCGCTTGAACTCAGCCTCCAACGCTTTTTGATCTCCGGGCAAAAAAGCTCCCGTAGGGTTGTACACCAAGTTGAGCTCCAAGCCACTGTCAGCTTGTCCATACCCCACTGCATTGAGCATCTTGAGTGCCCTGATCGAGTCGTCAAATACGCCCTCACCCCGCTGTCGATCAGTGCGCATCTTAGAAAAGTGAGGCAAAGAAGAAACCACCGTGATGCGATGCTCAGCAAAAAACTGGGGCAAATCGTGGAAACGCGGGTTGGAAACAATAATCGTTAAGTTGCAACGATCAATCACCTTCTTGCCCAACTTGCTGACCTGCTCGACAAACCAACGAAAATTTGGGTTGAGCTCGGGCGCACCGCCCGTAATATCTACAGTATGGATCGTGGGCACTGCGGCAATGATCTCCAGACATCGCTCCAGCGTGGGGCGGTCCATATTTTCTCGTTTCTTGTCGGGTCCAGCATCTACATGGCAATGTGCACAAGTCTGATTACACAACTTTCCAATATTGATCTGGAAGATCTCCAGCTGGCTTGGCAGCAATGGATAATGCCCTGCCGATTTGAGCTTTTCAGCAAATGGTACTTGGTCGATTTCGGCCCGCTCCCATTGGTTCAACACTTTGAGTTGAACCATCGTATCGGCCAATTCACTTTTCCTGGATGCCAGGGTCTTCGTTCTGGGTTTGACGGCCATAATGCGCTTGTTTTTCAACGATTCAAAGAAGGGAAAAAAACTCCACCTTTACATAGTCTTCTTCTTGACATCTTCCATCATCTGCACGCTAAAGACCAAAGTGATTCCCGCCTTCATAGCAGCTGCCACGTGTACAGCCTCCATCATCTGTGCTTCATCAGCACCTTCCTGCAAACAGGCATTGGTATACGCATCGATGCAATAGGGACACTGTTGCGCATGAGCTACGGCCAGGGCAATTAGCGCCTTTTCGCGTTTGCTCAGCGCGCCATCTTCAAAAACGGCGTGGTAATAATCAAAAAACTTGTTGCCCAACGGCTCTTGAAAATCAACGATTTCACCAAACTTCTTCAAATGGCTCCGCTTCAAATAATTGTCATTACCCATTTTTCAGCATTTTTGGTCGTGAACAAAAGCCAACTTCAAGCAATGGCAGCATCAAAAGATGCGCGGTGAAAATATAAGAGGTTCATCAAAAAAAGCCTGCAAATGCTCATACAAACCACTAGCCAACACACCCAACTCAACCTTTGGGGCATCTTCCTCATCGCGATCATAGGAGGATCCACCTGGAGCTGTAGCCGCCAAGCAGCGCTGAACAGGATTCAAAACTTGCCTGCCTATGACGAACGGGGTATCAATGCCATAGTAATATGGCCAGCCGGCACCACCGCCGAACAAGTGCCCAAATCATGGAAGCAGCTACTACCCATTGAGCTACTCCATTCCTGGCCCGCACCAGCTAATCTTTGCATAGTAGCTTCTACCCATCAGCCTAACCAAGCCCCTATCCTCATGTGGCTCATCGACGAAGCCCGCCCAGCAGGCAAGGCCATCTCGGCACAGCCCATTGCCGGTATGGTGTTTAAAGTCCAAAATCAAACCATTCGCCTTATTGTGGCCACACCTACTGACGCCCAGCACACCCTACCGACCGACTGGCCCACCCTACAAGTACGCCATCCGGCTTTTCTGGATTTTTGGAAAAGCTGGCTGTTTATGGCCATGCCACTGGGCACAGTCAGCCAAATTGAATGGCGCCCTCCTGAATGGTGCACTAACCTGGTACAACGCTACGGACAAACACCTCAGTGAAACCGACAAGCCCAATAGCTGCGCCTACTCATCTCTGTATATTTGCCACATCAAATAACGACGAAAAGCTACTGAACAGATGAAACGGCAATGTCGAGGCACAATATGGGGGCTCACGTTTATTGGCATTTTTCTACTCAGCCAAGATTTTTTGTTTGTCCAATGGGACAACTGGCCTACGCTCTGGGGCTTACCCGATTGGATGTACTGGTATTTTGCCCTACAACTTATCTTAGTGGCTGCCATAGCCGCATTTGCCCGTTTTTACTGGAAAGACTGACGAACAACGCTATCACGCTCATCACTGTATCGTACCGATGGTTTATGTCATTTTGAGTGCCTATCTGATCGTAGTATTTCTCAGCAGCTTGCAAGGCACGCGTAGCATAGGCCGCACACCAGAAGGCTATTTCCTGGCCAATCGCAATGTAGGTACACTTACGCTGTTCTTTACCATTTTGGCTACCAACTTCAGTGCCTACTATTTCATTGGCTTTGCCGGCGAGGGCTATCGCCGTGGTTATGCATTTTACGTCATTATGGCATTGGGCACGGCATTGGCATGCCTGTCATTCTATCTCATAGGTGATAAAGTGTGGAAATTGGGCCAACGCCACCGGTACATCACACCTGGCGAGCTAGTGCGCAAAGAGTCGGATAGTCTTGCACTGAGCACACTTGTTTCCACCATTATGATCGTGTTTACACTTCCCTATCTGGCGCTTCAAATTGTAGGTGCAGGTTATCTGCTCGAGGTCGTCACTGAAGGTCAAGTTCCCTACCTCGCAGGCGCGACGCTACTCACTGCCTTCACCATCGCATACGTGTTTATTGGAGGTATGACCAGTGTGGCCCGTACCGACCTGAAACAAGGCATTATCATGTTTGGGCTCATGCTCATTGCCGTAATCGTCATCACACAACAGCTGGGTGGCCTCACAGCAGCTAACCAGGCTGTATTTGCCCAACGCCCCGAGCTGTTCGACAGAATGGGCGCCGACGCCTACTACACTCCCAAGCGCTGGTTCAGCTGGCTCATATTCTGGCTGTTTTGCATCCCGATGTTTCCCCAAATATTCATGCGCTTCTACATTGGTCGCACCCTAAACCACCTCAAACGCGCAGCCATAGGTTATGCTTTCGCACCACTGTTTTTGACACTGTTACCCGTCATCATAGGCGTGTTGGGGCATTTGAACCATCCTGATTTAACTGGTAAAGCTGCCGACGAGATCTTGCCGCGCATGCTGGTCACCCACACCCATCCTTGGTTTGCAGCATTAATCATGACAGGTGCACTGGCCGCATTCATGTCTACGCTCGATTCCCAACTCTTGGCATTAAGTACAATCATCACGCGGGACTTCTGGCCACTTTTCAAAGGCAAACCACTTGACCTCCAAGGCGAAGTACAGCTGGGCAAAGCTTGGGTAGTTATTCTGGCCCTCATCGGCCTACTCATCGCATGGCATCCATTCACCACCATTTTTGACATGGGCAAAATGGCATTCACTGGGCTGGCCATGCTGTTTCCGCCCATTTTCCTACTACTCCACTTCCGATCTCATTTCCACGCCACTTCGGCTATTGCTGCCATCCTGATATGCGAATTGGGTGTAGTAGCTTTTTATTACGAATGGCTTTCACCAAAATGGGCCGGGGGCTTCGAACCCTTTATTCCACTTCTTGCAATGAGCTTTTTCCTGTGCACAATCGGTATGTGCAGGAAAAAGCTGCAAGCTCAAGCTACCACTACTCACAGCAAGTAAAATCGCTCCTATGGCTAAATACTGGTTCACCAAAGCACGATTTTTAAATACAAGACCTACCATTGCACACGCCATCCATCGCACACCTGTACTCACTTCTCGCACATTCGATCAATGGATACAAGGCAACTTGTTTTTCAAATGCGAAAATTTCCAAAAGGTAGGGGCTTTCAAAATGCGGGGTGCTGCACATGCCGTCGCACGCCTTTCAGCTCGCGATAAAAAGCGCGGTGTAGCTACCCATTCTTCCGGCAACTTCGCCCAAGCACTTGCCCTAGCAGCACGACAAGCTGGCATCCCTGCATGGATCGTCATGCCCGAGCATGCGCCTCAAGTCAAGAAAGATGCCGTGCGTGACTATGGCGGTCAAATTGTAGAATGTGGCCCTACACTAAGCGCAAGAGAAGAGAAACTCCAGCAAGTCGTCAAAGCAACAGGAGCTACCTTTATCCATCCTTTTGATCATCAAGACGTCATCTTGGGGCAAGGCACAGCTGCACAAGAACTCATCGAAGAGGTAGAAAATATAGATATACTCATCGCACCTGTAGGTGGCGGCGGATTAGTCAGTGGTACAGCCATTGCAGCCATGCACCTCAGCCCCCATACTCTCGTCTATGCTGCCGAACCTCAAGGCGCCGCAGACGCCTGGCAATCCAAGAAAACAGGGCGAATCGTACCCCAAACCCACCCTCAAACTATCGCAGATGGATTGCGCACTTCCCTTGGACAACTCACCTTCCCCATCATCCGAGATCACGTACAGGAAGTACTTCTAGTCAGCGAAGCGGAAATCAAACACGCGCTCCGCCATGCAATGGAACGGCTAAAAATCGTGCTCGAACCTTCTGCCGCAGTAGCTATTGCCGCTGTGTTGCGGTATCAACCACTTTTTCAAAACAAACGCACGGGCATCATCCTCTCTGGTGGCAACATCTCTCTACCATTAATTCCCCAGCTCATCGAGTAAAACAAGTCAACCACTGCCATATAGCTACTATCCACTGAGCCTCGTAACGCAGTTGGCAAAAAATCCAAGCCTGACCTTGATTTTTTCAGGCATGCAACAACCTATGTGTACAGTCAATTTCAAATAAAAAAATCAGAAAAAGTATTGTTTTTTTGAAAAAAGTTCATTTTTTATTTTTTATACTTAAAAAATTTGCAGCAAAATGCCGAATGTGTTTAAATTTGCCCATATCAAAGCACAGAAAATGAAACCTGATTTTAATCGCATTGTGAGGTGACGAAATTGGCAGCCGTGCCCTCCGGTCTCGGGGGTGGGGATCACGGAACAAACTCGAGGCCATCAACGCCGAGAGCTAACCGCCCCGTGCAGGTTCGAATCCTGCCCTCACAGCTAACAGCACTTACATCGTAACTTAATGAGAGGGTATTTGGGAGCTTTAGCAAGCTCCTAATTTTTTGCATTCAGTACACGTAGGTTCTCCGTTCACTCAACGACTGAAGTACAAATTGCCATAGCCGTTCATAGGGGACCACCTCAATGTCAGCACCTAAGGGCGATTTGGACAGGGGTATTTCTTGCAGTTTTTTGAGCAACGGACGAGCTTTCCTTTCCGCTTGGCTACGATGGAAACGCGCAGAAGGAAGTGTATTGAGCATGCGAATAAAGCAATTGCTTCGGAACGTTTCATTTTTGCGCAAATAGCGGTGGGAATACACCCTCAACGCTTCCAATCTATTGACCACCAGTTCGTAATCTCTTTTTTGTAGGAGAAATAATATTTGCAAAATCAAGATAAGCACATTTGTCCCCCTTTTGTCTTTTGAAAAAATCGGTACATCGTTGAGAAAGCGAGAAAGGCGAAAATTGCGCTTGCGCCCACCAGGTGCAGGCGGCTCACTCAACTGACCAATGGCGTGTAGATAATGGAGCGTGGCCTCCAATACCTTAAATTGCTCCACAATCCGCTCATCTTGCCTGTTAAACATCGAATGACTCACTGCACGTTCGAAAAGGTCTTTGGCCCTGCCATAATCACCCGAATGAAGGCATAGAATAATGTAGTTGATCAAAGACAAAAACCAATTGGAAATGCCTTCTGGCACCAACTCCATACAATGGGCAGCAGTTTGTTTTCCGTCATCATATCTGCCCAATTGAATCTGAGCCACCAACATGCGAAAGCGCAAAGAGAAAATAGCTGTATTAGTAGCCAAATGTCGCTTTTGCAAAAACAACTCAACGGCACGTGTAGCCTGATGAAGCATTTGTTCGTAATCGCTCTGTAATTCATGTCGCAGCAAAAACAAGTTAAACGCATATAAATAGAGCTTATACGAATCGTATTGCTCGACAAGTGGCTCCAACTCCGCTGCATAGCGGGCAGCCAACTCAGCTATAGCTTGATGAGAAGCCTTAGACCTGGCCAGATGTACCACTTCCTGATAACAGTGCTCCGCCTTTATCTCTGCATGAAACACGTCCAAGTATTTACTCACCAGATCAGAATACTTCAACGCCTCACGCGGATTGTTCTTCAAAGTCCCATAGTAAAGACTCAACTCCCGAGCCACCATAATCACAATATCCACAAACTCAAAGCGAATGGCTCTACGTAGTAAACGCACCCCCATGCGCTCAGCTACATGCGTGACGTTGCGTCCAAGCAACACCTTGAAAATTGCCAACTCTCGATAACAATTGTAATAAGCGCGCTGAAAATCTGTGAAGGAGGGCTCATTGGAATCCAAAAACAGCGCAGTATTAGAAAGTTTCTTGAACAGCTTGCGCATGATTTGGCGCAAGTTGTCCTTGGACACAGCCCGATGCTCCTGAAACCAAGCAACCATCTCTTCTTCTGACCGCCACCGCTCAGCCAACAACCCTTCGTACAACACGCCCATGTGCCCCTCCAAACGATGGCCTTTACTCAGCACGTCCAACTGTTTCACTTTTACCGGACGAACCAACCCCACAATCTGAACTAACTCATTGAAATTCATAAAATTAAATAATTACATGCATATTGACAAAAAAATACTTATACCCGAAATCCAAGTCACAAACACACACAACAAGGCTCACACATAGTCACGTGACAAGTTCGAAAAGATGAGCACCTATAATACAACATACAAGCAACTGATAACCAGTAAAAAACAAAATAAAATACACAACAAAAATAAAAAAATGCCCCACTCACTATATGGGTAAAAATCACAGCGAACCACACATTTACGCCTGTACTTTTGAAGTGATACTCAAACAATTATTCACACAAAAACTCAAGAATTATGATGGCATTGTTAATTGCACTGCTAATTCAGCTTGGCATCATCGCCTCACCAGCCGACGCTACCCCAGAGATCCTGGAGCAATATCAACAACAAGAGCTCCTCATTGTGGACCTATCAGTCGTATAGAATCAACAGGTCAAATAGTTTTTTGGCAAATCTTACATTTTAACCATATGATCATCAAATTATTACACAAAACAATATGTACATCATTTAGTGATTTGCCAATACAAATAGGCGGACTTTTGTAATCAAATCTTGCGATTTCCACTTATAAATTTGCATAAGCACACTTAAATAGGTTCCACGCACTTCCCTTAGAAACGCTCCGGGAAGCACCTATCGGGGCCTCAACCCAAATAATGCACAAAGAAAGACCCAATCCCACAAGCACAAGACAGCGCTCTCGAATGCCTTCCCTCTGGAAGGCATTCCTTTTTTCGATACTTCCGCAATAAGTGAAAAGAAAAAAGCAGCTCCAGACCAAAGAAAGATGCACCAGTGAGAGTAGAGGTGGAGCTGCTTAGAAGCGAAGTAAGTCAGAAGGACAAACGCAGAGCGCCTACTTTTCGCTGCCTATTGCTCAAATATCCTGTTTACACCTATGCGTACCTCCACCCAACCTAATGCGAATGCATATCAGCCAACTGTTTGGCTAAATCAACTGCTAGACGAGCATTGTGTTTCACTAGTGCCACATTGGCAGCCAGGCTTTTTCCCAAAGTAAGTGCTGTAATGCGGTCTAATAGGAAAGGGGTTAGTGCCTTACCACGCACTTGCCTTTGCCGAGCTTCATTCAGTGCCATGTCAATGGCTTTCGAAGCCTCGGCCCATTTCAATTCGAGTTGTTGAGGGATAGGGTTGGCCACGAGCACTCCACCTGAAGCATTTAATTGCCAATGGGTATGTATCCACCTGGCCAATTCGGATACGCTATTGGTGCACAAGGAAAGAGGTAAACCACTCGATGCAGTAAAAAAGGCTGGAAACTGATCAGTACCAAATCCAATGACAGGGACGCCCTTGGTCTCCAAATATTCCAGAGTAGCTTCCAAATCGAGGATGGCCTTAGCACCTGCACTGACTACGGCCACACGTGTACGTGCCAGCTCTTCTAGGTCGGCAGAGATGTCTAAGGTATCACTCCACCCTCGATGTACGCCGCCAATTCCGCCAGTGGCGAAAACCGCTATACCTGCCATGGCGGCAATCCACATAGTAGCTGCTACGGTAGTGGCGCCCAACTTGCCAGTACACAAGACAGGGGCCAGATTGTAGCGACTCACCTTTTCAGCCTTGGGCCCTTGTCTGGCCAAGCGTTCTATGTCTTGAGGGCTTAGCCCCACCTGTAGCTTTCCCTCCATCACGGCGATAGTAGCTGGTACTGCCCCATGATCGCGCACCACTTGCTCGAGCATCAAGGCGGTTGTTGCATTTTCCGGCCACGGCATCCCATGGCTAATGAGAGTAGATTCCAAGGCTACTACGGGCTTTCGCCCGCGAAGAGCTTCGGCCACCTCTGCTGCAACAGACAACCACCGATTCATCTCGTCATTTATTGCATTGAGCATTTCACATAAAAAATGTCTCGCATTTTTTCATGCGAGACATTTTCGGCACGTACAAGTTCATACCATACATTGAGCCCACAGACCACCTCTCCTTAGTTGAAGAATACAGGGAAAGTCACCGTAGTATAGTGCATAAAAGGCTGGTCAGAAGTGAGCGGCAAACGGTAAAACTCGGAAAAAGACTGGAACAGCTGCTCTAACTTTTCCACATCGACATTTTTCGAATCAGGGCGCAGGTGAAAGGCAATGTGATTGATCGAACCATCAGCATTCCAAAACACATGCAACCATAGCTTTACCCCTGTGAGATCCATCCCTTGATTCTGTGCATAAGATTCAATTTCCTGCAAAAAGGAAGTCCACGTATCGAAAGCTTTCTGCATATCGTTACCTGCCACCTTCAGCAAGGTGGCCTTGTAAGACAGCACCAAATGCTCATAAGCACTTTCATGCTCCCCCAGCACAAACACCTTAGGCAAATCATTGTTGTTATTCCCATTTTGGGCATACATCGGGAGCAAAAACAAAGACAAGGCTAAAAAAAACAAGACACGAGTCATAGGAGAAACTTTAATCACACAATTTTTAATCAGTTGTGCCAAAACTCATACCAAAAAGCGCAAATCGAGCAAATTTGGAAAAGTTCAAGGGATGAGCACGCTCAAAGAAAAGACCACCCTAACGGACCTACTTCATCGCGCCACAAATATACCAATAGCCCTCAGAGAAACAAACCTACCTGGAACAAATACATTCAAAAAGTAAATTATGCAAATAACAGATAAAAAGCACAAATGACTATCAATGAAAAAAGTATATCTTCCAAACAGGTTACAAATCAACCCAACCACCCAACAACTAAGGCACACACATCATATCGCGCTCGCGTCTCAAGCTAAAGTTGTTTCATCAAAATTATCCAACACATCAGATCTAGGCTTCGTAAATTAGTCGCGTCAACATACTAATGAGAAATAAATTTCACCTAAGCGTGGCACTAGATATCATACTGGCAATTAGCGCACTTTGGGGCTTCTATGTAGGCTTTAACAAAGGCATTATCGACACAGTCTTCACTGTTTTGTCTGTTGTCTTTGGGCTCATTGTGGGTTTCAAGTTTGCACCCGATGCCACGCGCTTACTTACCCAAATCACGGGAGTGGAAAGTCCATTAATGTTTTTGGCCGGTTTTCTACTGGCCTTTGTCATCACTATGGTGTTCATACGCCTATTTGCTGCAGGGCTCGAAAACCTACTGGAAGCCGCCCATATCAATATCATTAACCGGGTAGCCGGCGGCTTGTTGTTGGCCTCTCTATTCATTCTGGTATACAGTATATTATTGTGGTTCGCCGATCAGTCTCATCTGATTTCCTCGCAAGTCAAGCAGCAGTCAAAGACCTATGAATACGTCAGAGAGTTTCCGGGAAAAGTGCGGGCCGTATACGACCTACTCGCACCAGACCTAAAACGCGCATGGGAAGAAAGCGTCGATATGATTGACCGGCTAAAACGGGAAAGTGCTCAAAAAACGGAAAGCCAGCCTTATATCTTTGACATTGAAGAAAACTCATCAGAAGGGGAATCCACTCGCCACCCTCCCCCTTCCTCCAAACCAAACTATTTCTCTCCTGAAGAAGACTTCTGAGTGGACATCAGCATCAGCACACGGATTTTATACAGTGCCCCGATTGCGCACGCGCCAAATGGACAATACCATGCGAAAGGGAAAGATCGTCAGCGCAATGAGTGTACCTGTAAGGAAAAACAGGATTTCATTGCGGGTGTAGTGCGCCATTGCAAACATTTGCTCCATATCCAAATGTGCAAAATGTGGCTCGAAACCATCTGCACGCAGATAGGATCGCACATCGGCCCATGCGCGAAAGGTATATGCCCACAACAGCATGGACACAAAGATTAATGCGATTTTCCACTTCTCGGCTTTCGCCAAAAAGGTGTACTTCAACAAAAACAAGTGGCGTATTAGTGTGACAAACAATACGATAAACAACACATTTTGGCCCATATAGGGGAACCCCTGCGCATAGCGCCATACTGGAAACATTACCGATATGACCACTAATGCTGTGAACAACCACCACACGCCCTCCAATTGCCATTTGAGGCGGTGAACGCCCTTATTTTCCATCAATTTGTGACTCAACCCTCTTTCCTTTTCACTCATGGTGTGTTTGGATTAGCTCGTGTAATTATTCAAAGTATTTTCATCCAACAAACATATCACACATAATACCTACAGAAACACGATACTATATTTTCCACTCAATAGGAACAATCAGACGCATACATACGGAATGCTTTCGTTACCCACTTCCGGCAAGCCATGCACCAAGACGTCGCAATACCTCTGTGCCGGTAAACCAAGCCGAATACCGCCTCGCAATGCCAGTGCGGAACGAAGACATAAACCCACCACCCCGTCCAAATGTGAGATACTAAATGCTATAAGCCCACCACGAGCTTCATATCGCAGAGGCCTTACGCGCAAGCGTCATTTCGCGCTTCCCAGGCGGACCTGGCAGCTTTTCCACCTCGAAACCTACCGCACGCAACCGACGTCGGACAATTCCCTTGGCTGAATAAGTAGTGAGCACCCCCCCCGGTGCCATGGCATGCCAAAGCTTCTCAAAGATAGCCTCTGTCCATAGCTCTGGTTGCACATCAGGCGCAAAGGCGTCAAAATAGACCACATCATACTCCCCTTCAGGCAAATATACGTGCTCTAAAGGTACGCGCACCTTGCTAAAGACAAACTGATCCTTTTCCAAAAGAACGGGGGCGCCCCATGGGGACTGATGAATGCGTTGGATGATACGATGCGCCTGTGGCTCGTTCAAAATAATGGGATAATTGAGCTGCGCTACTATATCCATTGGTAACGGATTGACCTCAACAGCAGCATAGCGCACCTTCCAGTTGCGCGCGCAGGCCTCCCGCCATGTAAGCAATACATTGAGCCCCGTGCCTAATCCCATCTCAAACACACTCAGCTCGCGCTTTACCAATCCCCGAAGCCGCAGGCCTGCCTCGATAAACACATGCATACTTTCACAAATTGCACCATAACGCGAGTGATAACTCACGTCCCATTGAGGGGCACATATAGAGTGAGAGCCATCCTGAGTCTCAAAAAGTTGCACATCCAACATAAATAGGACACTTTAGCTACCGCAAAACCCCCTACGGCTAATACATGCCACAAAAGTAGCAAGAAGATAGCCGCTAATGACAACTTTTTGTTCTCACAACTTCCCTCACTCTTCTCATTCTGACTGGGAAGGAGCAATGGCCTCAATCTGACGCACAATCTCTTCTGGCTGAATGTCTAAATGCGAAACGTCGTAAATAGCGCGTCCTTCTGACAATAGGATCACTTGTGGCGATTCGTGTGCCACCCCATAACGCGCAGCAATTGCATTAGACAGCTCGCGAAAGGCGATCAGATCGAGGAGCCAGGCCTGAGCTACCGATTCCTCCACAGACCACCCTGCCTCAAAACGTTTTTTAGCAAAAGCAGAAATGCTACAGCGCGTGCTGTGCTTGAATATTACTATGGGCTGACGTTGCGAAGCTTGGTGCAACGATTCCAATTGCTCGAGTGTACAAAGCCGATTCCACTTCATCAACAAAAAGTTTTTTGCTGTTTTAATGCCTAAGGAATGCATCTCATAACCAAATGAGGATGGTCAAAGTTTTGACCATCCTCATTGCCTCATAAGACAGCTCTGACTGTTTACCTCAATATAGCCAACACCTGTTGGACATTCATATGAGTTACCTGGCTTACTTTAGCCTTCAAATTGGTAGGACAACCATAGCCGCGATTACAAGCCCCCAGCGTCAGTACACTTCCTGCCAATACAAGCCATACAAATACTTTCTTTACTTTCATAGGAAAATAATTTTACAAACGAATACAAACTTCTCGTTTAAAAACGGAAAATGGAAGCCCAAATTTTGGTGAACCCACAAAATTATCAACATTTGGGCGCATTTGGGCATGCCAAATCCAGCCCTTTTCTGATTTCCTTACAATTAGGTATTAAAAAAAGCCACCTGCAATGAATTTACCTCCTTTTCAACACCAAATACTCGATCGATTTTTGCGCTATGTGCAGATCGACACGCAATCAGATCCACATGCTACTACAGTACCTTCTACGGAAAAACAAAAGGATTTGGGTCGGCTCCTGGTACAAGAACTAAAAGAATTGGGCATACAAGATGCCGAACTCGACACATATGGGTATGTGTACGCCACTGTGCCAGCTACCGTATCTGATCCTGTGCCCGTATTGTGCTTTTGCGCGCATATGGACACCTCACCCGATTGCTCTGGAGCAAATGTCAAACCTATCGTCCACCGAAATTACGACGGTAGCCCTATCGTGTTGCCCGACGACCCTAGCCAGGTGATCGATCCTGCACAACACCCCGACTTGAAAAAACAAATTGGCAACGATATCATTACAGCCAGTGGTACTACCCTGTTGGGTGCTGACAACAAAGCGGGCATTGCTGCCATCATGGATGCAGTGGCCTATTGGATGGCCCATCCGGAAGTGCCTCATGGCACCATTCGCATTCTCTTTACCCCAGATGAAGAAATTGGCCGAGGTGTGGACCACGTAGATATGAAAAAGCTGGGTGCAGACTACGGCTACACCATCGACGGGGAAGCAGCAGGCACGTTGGAAGACGAAACTTTTTCGGCTGATGCCGTCACCATTCACATACAGGGAGTAAGTGCCCACCCCGGATTTGCCAAAGGGAAAATGGAAAATGCCATCAAAATTGCGTCGGAGCTCATCGCCAGTTTGCCTAAAGATCATTGCTCACCCGAAACTACTGAAGGGCGCGAAGGCTTTATTCACCCCGTTGAGCTAAAAGCCATTGCAGAAGAAGCCACGCTGCAATTGATCATTCGCGACTTCACTACTGAAGGACTTAAGGAAAAAGAAGCATTATTGCACCAATTGGCACAGCAAGTAATGGCTCACTACCCCTACTCCAAGATGACTTTTAGTGTTACGGAGCAATACCGAAACATGAAAGAGATATTAGATCAACATCCTTTAGTTGTTTCTTTGGCAGAAGAAGCCATTCGAAGAGCTGGGCTCGAACCTCAAAGACGAAGCATCAGAGGAGGCACAGATGGTTCACGGCTATCGTTTATGGGGCTACCCTGCCCCAACATTTTTGCTGGAGAACATGCCTTCCATTCCAAGCACGAATGGGTTTCGATACAAGACATGGAAAAATCGGCAGAGACTATTGTGCATCTGGCCACTCTATGGGCAACGCACGCGACTCAAGACAAGGGAGAAACTACAACTACATAAACAAAGAAGCAAAAAGCCCCGAGAAATACATTTCTCAGGGCTATGCATTTTCTGCAATGCTCAGCCATATGAATAAATAGTGGAGGGAAGATTATTCAAGAGGCTGAATTGGGTTGCCATTGACCAAGGAAGGGGCGCGTCACAGATGTTGCCTTAGAAGCATTAGGTATTCGACCGCTCTGCCGTTGCACGCGCATGGCCTTGAGTCGTGCACAATGGGTGAGTTTGGCAATGGCTTGCGCCAGCTTTTGGGCCTTGAGTCTTCGATCCATAGCAACTTGATTAAGTTATTGAATACCAACTTATTGTCATAAAGCTATGGATATGCTCTCGGGAAAACACCTGACGAATATATCCCTTTTTACCTGCGCATACAAACTCGGCATTGGGCGTTTTCAAAAAGGAATAAGCAAAAGCTACCTGTTTATCATAGTGAAGAGGTAGGCACTCGCCTATTGACGCGCATAATAAGCCCACGTAAAACTTTGCCCGTTCCGCCTACTTCTACAAACTCAGAAACGCCGTCATTCAACATTTGCTGCACCGTCTGAGTCCAACGTACAGCGCCCGTAAGTTGGTCGATCAAGTTGGTCTGAATGCGCTCGGGATTCGTTTCAGGCCGAGCTGTCACATTCTGATAGATAGGGCAAGAAGGTGCCTGAAAAGTGATGGACTGAATAAAATGCTCCAGCTCTTCCTTAGCCGGTACCATCAAAGGGGAATGAAATGCACCACCCACGGGCAACATCACAGCTTTACGTGCACCGGCAGCCTTGGCTTTGGCCACTACCTGCTCTACTCCCTGCAATGTGCCAGAAACAACTAATTGTCCCGGGCTATTGTAATTGGCAGGTACTACAATTTCATCAATAGAGCGGCAAATATCTTCTACGATTTCGTCTTCCAAACCTATAATTGCCGCCATCGTGCCTGGTACAGCTTCACACGCACGTTGCATAGCCTGAGCGCGTTGTTGCACCAACTTTAAGCCATCTTCAAAGCTAATGGCCCCAGCTGCTACTAAAGCCGTGAACTCCCCCAAAGAATGGCCTGCTACTGCTTGAGGCTGAAAAGCTTCACCTACCATTGTTGTTTTAGCTATTGAATGCAAAAAAATGGCAGGCTGAGTGATCTTGGTTTGCTTCAACTCCTCTGCACCACCCTCAAACATCACATCCGTAATGCGAAACCCCAGAAGCTCATTAGCACGATCAAACAACTCCTTGACGCGCTGATCCGATTCGTACAAGTCTTTCCCCATCCCTTCAAACTGGGCACCTTGGCCAGGAAACACATATGCCTTCATATGACCTTTTGATTGAATTAATTAGTTTAGCTAAAAGATCGGGGCGAATATCTGAAAAATAAAAGCCATGCACGATGCTCCGAATATGTAAGGTGTTTTGAGCAACCTTGCCCATCCTCAAAAGGCCCGTGTTGATATTTCTACAACAATATTGATCAATCGACAAAATTTATTTAAATATTTTTTTTGTATCATTGCTCCCGTATACGCCCCAAATATGATTTGGGGCATTTAGGCCAAATCGCAATCTGATCCTATCTTTTTGGCTACTCACCATCCGAAATTGCAATTGTACATGCCTTTTGCATTGTACCTGGGCCAAGAGGTACGCGTATTGCTTATCCTGTTTTTTAACAATTACTATCCTGTGGATTTATTCATTTAACCTTCAAACCATGATGAAACAAATACTACAGCTTTTATCCCGGCTTATTCTCTGTACACCTCTTGCTATTACTGCCCAAGTAGTAATCACAGAAGCGGATGTCCCTCCGATAGGGAAGGTATGGATCAGTGCCACTGATACAGACGTGGTAAACGTCAATGTAGGGCTGCCTGGACCCAACCAAACTTGGGATCTTACCAACGTAACGATGGAGTTAACCGACACTGCCATATTTAGCGATCCAGCTACTACTCCGTGGGGGGCAGATTTCCCAGATGCACAATTAGCTGTCCAAAACACCAGCAATTCCAGATATATCTATCTGGATGTCTCACCGGATAGTGTATTTGCTATTGGATTGGCTGGTGAAGATCCTACAGGTCAGTTGGGTGGCCCTTTGGTTATCCCCCTCCAGGATCCACATACCTTTGTCGTATTCCCCGCAGAAATAGGCGTATCCTTCACCGATACGAGTATTATTGACCAAACAGAAGCAGGCGACGGTATCAATTATGACAGTATTCGATATCGCTCGGTACGTATATATACCGTAAATTATGATGGATGGGGTATTTTAGATATACCGACAGGCTCCTATTCCGTACTGCGTAGCTACACAGAAGGAATCCAGATAGATACAGCTTGGATACTTGTTGCCAACCAATGGGTTCCCGTATACAACCAGATGGATTCCATCAAGTCTTGGGACTGGCTCTCTCCTGCTGCACAAAGCATTGCTGCTAGCGTCTATCTCAATTCCGACGGTACTTACAATATTGACTGGACGCTATTGGATCCGCCGCCCATCGCCGCTTTCGACACCACTCAAGTGGGTCTAGGCTCTTTTGATTTCACTGACCTATCCTACAATGACCCAGTCTCCTGGGCATGGGACTTTGGTGATGGCAACACCTCTAACATGCAAAACCCATCTCATACCTACACGGCATCAGGTACCTATACAGTTTGCTTGGCAGTAAGTAATAGTGCAGGTTCTGATACTACCTGTATGACTATTGAAGTGACACTCCCACCCATCGCAGACTTCGAATACACCGACAACGGAAACGGAAACTTCGATTTCCAAGACCTCTCGCTCAACAACCCAACTTCCTGGTCGTGGGACTTCGGCGATGGCAATACCTCAAACATGCAAAACCCATCTCATACCTACACGGCATCAGGTACCTATACAGTTTGCTTGGCAGTAAGTAATAGTGCAGGTTCTGATACTACCTGTATGACTATTGAAGTGACACTCCCACCCATCGCAGACTTCGAATACACCGACAACGGAAACGGAAACTTCGA
>Ga0256839_1000371_pt1 | contig 58274 bp, 48 predicted proteins | sample 354166metaG_FD_185968 | JGI IMG/M metagenome (GOLD analysis project Ga0256839, IMG submission 185968) | Hydrothermal vent microbial communities from Mid Atlantic Ridge, Atlantic Ocean - 354-166 | ecosystem: Environmental > Aquatic > Marine > Hydrothermal vents | place: Atlantic Ocean: Mid...
CAAAAATACATCGTTTGTAACTCAGATGAATCAGAGCCGGGTACTTGTAAAGATCGTGATATTTTACGTTTTAATCCGCACGCTTTGGTTGAAGGTATGGCAATCGCTGGTTATTGTATTGGCGCAACCGTTGGTTATAACTACATGCGTGGCGAGTTTATGGACGAGCCTTCAATTCGTTTTGAGCAAGCGGTTAAAGAAGCCTACGAAGCAGGGTTGCTCGGAAAAGATATTTTAGGCAGTGGGGTCGATTTTGATTTATATGGCTCACTCGGCGCGGGTGCTTATATTTGCGGTGAAGAGACGGCACTATTGGAGTCGCTGGAAGGTAAGATGGGTCAGCCACGCTTCAAACCGCCTTTTCCTGCGAGTTATGGTTTATACGGTCGCCCGACAACAATTAATAATACCGAAACATTATCCTCCATTCCTAAAATTCTTTCAGGTGGTGGAGAGTGGTTTAAAGATATGGGTGTTGAGGGCTCTGGCGGAGAAAAATTATTCTCTATGTCAGGTCATTTAAATAACCCTGGAAACTTTGAAGTACCGATGGGAATCCCGTTTAAAGAGTTACTTGAATTAGCGGGTGGCGTGAAAGATGGCAATAAGCTTAAAGCAGTAATTCCTGGAGGATCATCTGTTCCCGTGCTAACCGGTGATCAGATGATGGCACTAACAATGGATTACGACACCATTGCCAAAGCTGGCTCTTATCTTGGTTCGGGTGCAGTTATTGTAATGGATGAAACCACTGATATGGTTAAAGTGTTGCAACGAATTTCACAATTTTATTTTTCTGAGTCTTGCGGTCAGTGTACTCCGTGTCGTGAAGGTACAGGCTGGTTGTATCGTTTGGTGAGCCGAATTGTAGAGGGTAAAGGCACGCTCGAAGATATTGAGCGCCTAGAAGATGTTGCGCATAAAATTGAAGGCAGAACCATTTGTGCCTTGGGTGAAGCGGCGGCGATGCCTGTCTGGAGTTTTGTTGAAAACTTTAGAGAAGAATTTGTTCATTATGTTGAGCACGGTTACTCAATGGTAGGTGCTAAATGAGTGACAAATTAGAAACAATCAAAATTATCGTTGATGGTAAAGAGCTAGAAGCCAAGCCCGGTGCTATGTTGATTGAGTTGACAGATCAAGTTGGTATCCATGTTCCGCGTTTTTGTTATCATAAAAAGCTTTCGGTATCCGCAAATTGTCGAATGTGTTTGGTTGAGGTTGAAAAAGCACCTAAGCCAATGCCTGCTTGTGCAACGCCGGTGGCAGAAGGAATGAAGGTTTGGACGCGCTCTGAAAAAGCCTTGACTGCACAAAAAGATACGATGGAATTTTTGCTGATTAACCATCCTTTGGATTGCCCCATTTGTGATCAAGGTGGTGAGTGCGAACTACAAGACTTATCGGTTGCTTTCGGTGGTTCATCCTCTAATTATCATGAAGTAAAGCGTGTTGTTGTTGATAAAGATATTGGTGAACTCGTTTCTACCGAACTTACTCGTTGTATTCAATGTATGCGTTGTGTACGTTTTGGTGAAGAAATAGCCGGAATGCGTGAGCTCGGTGCAATGGGGCGGGGCGACCGGGTGGAAATAGGTACCTTTGTACAAAAAAGCCTGTCTTCAGAGCTTTCAGGGAATATTATTGATATTTGTCCTGTGGGTGCGCTGACTGCAAAGCCATCACGTTTTACCTCGCGTGCATGGGAAATGCTACAAACTGCTGCAGTCGCTTCGCATGATTGTGTTGGCTCGAATACCTATGTTCACACGTTCAAGAAAAAACTGGTACGTGTTGTTGCCGGTGAGAATGAAGCGATTAATGAGTGCTGGATTTCAGATAGGGATCGTTTTAGCTATCAAGGAATAGAATCAAAAGATCGCGCAGAAGTACCAATGATAAAGCAAAACGGTAACTGGAAGCGAGTCAGTTGGGAAGATGCACTAAATGCCGTTGCGGAAAAGCTGAGGGCGACCCATCCTGATAATATTGGTGTGTTAGCGTCTCCTAGAGCAACTGTTGAAGAGCTTTATTTATTACAAAAATTAATGCGTGCCATTGGTGTAAATAGTATAGATCATCGCCTGCGCCAAACCGATTTCAATCAACAAGAAAGCATGGGCCTATTTCCTTGGCTGGGCATGTCTTTGAGTGATATTGACTCTCAAAATGCTTTTTTATTGGTGGGATCAAATGTTCGCAAAGAGCAGCCGATGATTAATCATCGTATTCGTAACGCGGTTAACCAGCAAAATGCAAAAGTATTTACAGTGAATCCCAGAGAGTTAGATTTTAACTATGCGGTTGATCTGCAACTTGCTAGCGACCCTTTTGAAATGGTGAATACACTAGCAGCTATAGCTGCGGCGAGTTTTAAATTGAGTAAAGCAGTAATTCCAGCGGGTTTAAAAGATTTATTAAGCGCAGTGAAAGTGACAGCTGAGAGTAAGTTACTGGCTAAAGAGCTTAACGATGCTGGAAATGCGGTAGTTTTCCTTGGAAGTATCGCTGTGCAACATCCCGGTTATTCAACGCTACGTGCTTTATCTTCCGTGATTGCCGCTAATACAGGGGCGAGCTTAGGTTATTTTGCAGAATCCGCAAATACCGTGGGTGCATGGTTGGCGGGTGTTGTACCGCATCGTACTCAAGCAGGCGATGCCGTTGAAATAGATGAGCAAGGCGTTGCTTACAATACAGCACAAATGCTTGATAAAGGCATGAATACGTTTGTACTACTGGATGTTGAGCCTAACTTTGATTGTGATGATGCAACCTTAGCCAGTGAAACGATGAAGTCAGCAGATTGTGTGATTTCTATCTCACCTTATTTGAGCGGTGAGATGCTTGAGCAAGCTGATATTATCTTACCTAGTGCAGCTTATACTGAAACATCAGGGACATTGGTAAACGCTGAAGGTGTTTGGCAAAGTTTTAATGCGGCATCACAAAGCTATGAAGATGCACGTCCTGCGTGGAAAATATTGCGCGTACTCGGTAATGTGTTGGGAGTAGATGGTTTTGACTATGTGTCCTCGGTGGATGTTCGCGATGAATTAAAACAAGCTTGCGATACTATAACTGCTGTTAATAATGATTTTGAAGTTTCAGGCATCTATACGAATTTAGACAAACTAGCTGTTACTGATAATGTACTGCAACGCATCGGTGAGGTAGCAGAGTTTTGTGGTGACTCTTTAGTACGACGGGCAGACGCCTTACAAAAAAGTGCGCCTCAGCAAAATGCCATGCAAATAAATACAGCAGAAATTGCCCGTCTTGGTTTGCAAACATCACTCGATGAAAATCAACTAATTGATGTAAAACAAGGTGTTGAAACCATTTCAATGCCTTTAATTCTTAATGATGCTATTCCTGATGGCTGTGTTTTATTACCTTCAGGTACAGAATCAAGTAGTTTACTTGGTTCAGCATTTGGCTCAGTGGAAATAACAAGTTAATGGATAGTGTAGCAACATTTTTAAATGGCTTTTTGCCAGAAGGTTTAACCACCTTGATCGTGATTATGATAAAAATAGTCGCTATCTTGTTGCCGTTAATTTTAGCCGTTGCCTACACAACATTTGCTGAAAGAAAAATAATTGGCTATATGCAGGTGCGTATGGGGCCAAATCGTGTCGGCCCTAAAGGTTGGTTGCAACCGATTGCAGATACGGTAAAGCTGATGTTCAAGGAGATTATATCTCCAACCAAAGCCAGTACCATTGTGTTCTTTATTGCGCCCATGTTGGCATTGGCGCCTGCTTTAGCGGCTTGGTCGGTGATCCCATTTTGGGATGGTGGTGTGCTTGCCGATGTTGATGCTGGCTTAGTGCTTATTTTAGCGATAACCTCACTGGATGTATTTGGTATTATTTTGGCAGGTTGGGCATCTAACTCTAAATACGCAATTTTAAGTTCGCTGCGAGTAGGCGCGCAAGTAGTCTCTTACGAAATTGCGATGGGCTTTGCTTTGGTCGGTGTTTTAATGGCTGCCGGCAGTATGAACTTAACTGACATTGTTCGTGCACAAGATGGTGGAATCCTTAATTGGTTTGCGTGGCCATTGATTGGTTTATTATTGGTGTTCTTTATTTCAGGTGTGGCAGAAACGAACCGAGCACCGTTTGATGTGGCTGAGGGTGAGTCTGAAATCGTCGCGGGTTTTCATATTGAATACTCGGGTATGGCGTTTGCACTATTTTTCTTAGCAGAATACGCCAGTATGATTCTGGTATCGACTTTAACAGCCTTGTTATTCTTAGGTGGTTGGTTGTCGCCATTCGGCCATGTGCTTGATGATATTCCCGTACTAGGTTCGCTATTAGGTGACGGCTTTCATTGGTTGTTTATAAAGTCCTTTTTCTTCTTGTTTTGTTATTTATGGTTCCGTGCCACATTCCCGCGTTACCGCTATGATCAGATTATGCGCTTGGGTTGGAAAATCCTAATCCCAGTGACTTTGGTTTGGATATTCGGCGAAGGTGTTGCCATTGCATTAGGGTGGAAACCATGGTTATAGGCAACTGGAAACAGGTAGGAGTTTACGATGCTCAGTAACATTAAACATTATATAAAGTCATTTACCTTATTTGAGTTGTTTCAAGGCTTAGGTGTAACGGGTAAGTATCTGTTTAAACGAAAAATTACGATTCAATACCCTGAGCAAAAAACACCGATGTCGCCACGCTTTCGAGGGCATCACGCATTGCGTCGTTACCCTAACGGGCAAGAACGTTGTATCGCTTGCAAGTTGTGTGAAGCAGTTTGCCCAGCCTTGGCGATTGATATTGAATCTGAGGAGCGCGCCGATGGAACACGCCGTACTACCAAATACGAGATCGATTTTTTTAAATGTATTTATTGCGGTTTTTGTGAAGAAGTTTGCCCGGTTGATGCAATCGTTGAGACGCATATTTTTGAGTATCATTACGAAGAACGTGGTGGAAACTTAATCACAAAACAAGAGTTACTTGCGTTTGGTGATAAACATGAAACCGAAATTGCTAAACGAAAAGCTGCTGACGCACCTTACAGATAGAGACTAGAGACGCTAATGACCTTTCAACTGTTTGTTTTTTTCTTATTTTCTGCAGTGACCTTGCTCTCAGCGGTCGCAGTTGTGACGATGCGTAACCCTATCTATGCAGCTTTGTTTTTGATTTTAGCATTTTTTAGTAGTGCTGCAACTTGGGTGTTATTAGAAGCTGAGTTTTTAGGTGTGGTTTTAGTGTTGGTGTATGTTGGCGCTGTGATGGTGTTGTTTTTGTTTGTCATCATGATGCTTGATATTCAAATCGATACTTTGCGCGAAGGCTTTATTCGTTATTTGCCCGTTGGTTTAATGGTTGCGATTGCGATGGCGGTTGAGTTGATTTTAGTGATGAAGTCAGGGGTATTTAATCGAGATATCCCCGAACCGTCGCCATTAAGTGTGAGTAACACTGAATCATTGGGCGAAGTGCTTTATACAGAGTATGTTTTTCCTTTTGAGATTGCTGCAATAATTTTGGTGGTTGCAATCATCGCTGCCATTGTTCTTACACATCGCCGTCGTAAAGGTGTTAAAAAACAAGACCCTTCAAAGCAAGTACGTGTGCGTCGTGAAGATAGAGTACGCTTGGTGAAAATGAAATCAGAGGAGAAACAATGATACCGTTATCCTACTTTCTTGTTGTCGGCGCTTTACTGTTTTCAATCGCGGTTGCGGGAATCTTCTTAAACCGAAAAAATATGATTATTTTATTGATGTGTATTGAGCTAATGTTGCTAGCCGTAAATCTAAACTTTATCGCATTTTCACATTACTTAGGTGATGTGGCAGGGCAAGTTTTTGTCTTCTTTATTTTAACCGTAGCGGCGGCAGAAGCAGCCATCGGTTTGGCAATTTTGGTAACGGTTTTCCGTAATCGCCGTACCATTAATGTTGAAGAACTTGATGAGATGAAGGGATAAATATGCAAACAATCTATTTACTCATCCCATTATCTGCACTATTTGGCTCTATTATTGCAGGTTTATTCGGTGCAAAAATTGGCCGTAAAGGCGCGCATAGTATTACCATTGCTGGCGTTGGAATAGCATGTATATTGTCGTTTATTGTTTTGTTTGATGTGCTGGCGGGCAATACGTTTTATGGTGACCTTTATACGTGGGCACAGATAGGCAATACAACAATTGCAGTGGGTTTTAAAATTGACCAACTAACTGCGATGATGATGGTTGTGGTTACGTTTGTTTCTCTGATGGTGCATTTTTACACGATCGGCTATATGGAAGACGACAAACATAATTGGCCTAAAGATAGCCGTGGTGGTGATAATAGTTACCAGCGCTTTTTTGCTTATATTTCACTTTTTACTTTTTCTATGCTGATGCTGGTGATGTCGAATAACTTTATGCAGTTATTCTTCGGTTGGGAAGCCGTGGGGCTTGTGTCTTATTTGTTGATTGGCTTTTGGTCAACACGGGATACGGCTATTTTTGCAAATATGAAAGCGTTCTTGGTGAATCGTGTCGGTGACTTTGGATTTTTATTAGGTATTGCTGCAATCTGGACTTACACGGGTTCATTGGATTATCACGAAGTTTTTGCGCGTCTGCCAGCCATAGAACATACGACAGTTACGTTAATCCCTGGTCAAGAGTGGTTGTTAGTTTCGGTGATTGCTATTTCATTATTTATCGGCGCGATGGGTAAGTCTGCCCAAGTGCCTTTGCATGTTTGGTTACCTGATTCTATGGAAGGCCCCACCCCAATATCTGCATTAATCCATGCGGCGACGATGGTAACCGCTGGTATCTTTATGGTATCGAGAATGTCACCGATTTTTGAAATGTCAGATACTGCTTTGAGTTTGATCTTGATTATTGGTGCTACCACCGCTTTCTTTATGGGCTTAATTGGTGTGGTACAAAACGATATAAAGAAAGTGGTCGCATATTCAACCTTGTCGCAATTAGGTTATATGACAGTAGCCTTAGGTGCATCGGCGTACAGCGCTGCAGTGTTTCATTTGATGACACATGCGTTTTTTAAAGCATTGCTGTTTTTGGCGGCAGGTTCGGTGATTATTGCGATGCACCATGAGCAAGATATTCGTAAAATGGGTGGTTTGAAAAAGTATTTACCGATAACGTATTGGACGTCATTGATTGGTTCACTGGCATTAATTGGTTTTCCATTCTTTTCAGGCTTCTTTTCAAAGGATTTAATTATTGAGTCGGTGCATGAGTCCGAATTATTCGGTGCGCACTATGCCTATTGGATGGTTTTATTGGGTGTCTTTGTAACTGCATTTTATAGTTTCCGTATGTTCTTTTTGGTTTTCCACGGTGAAGAACGGATGGACAAGCACACCAAAGAAGAGTTATTTGAACCAGGTAAAGTAGTGACGTGGCCATTGATTGCGTTGGCCATTCCTGCGGTACTTTCAGGCTACTTAATTGATCCAATGGTCGTGGGTGATTTCTTTAAAGGCGTACTACATTTTGATGAGTCACACAAAGCGATTGAAATTATTAAAGAAGAATATCAAGGCATCTTTAGTTTTGTAGGTCATGGTTTGATGGCGCCCCCATTTTGGTTAGCAATGGGTGGAGTGGCTAGTGCGTGGTTTATTTACATGAAAAATCCTGCTATCGCACAATGGGGTTATGACAAACTTCGCCCTATACACACTTTGTTAGATAAAAAATACTTTGCTGATGAGTTTAATATGGCGGTCTTTGCAGGTGGTGCACTGGCTTTAGGTAAAGGTTTATGGGCTGTGGGTGATCGTTTCTTAATTGATGGCTTAATGGTTAACGGTTCAGCAAAAATAACCGGCTGGTTTTCATCTATATTTCGTCATGTGCAAACGGGTTATTTATATCATTATGCCTTCTCAATTATTGTCGGTGTGCTGGCAATTATGAGCTGGTTAGTATTTGGCATGGGGCGCATTTAATATGTTTGATGGTTATTTGTTAAGTGTCTTAATTTGGTTGCCTATACTGGGTGGCATACTGACCTTGTTTGCGGGGGATAATGTTGCGGCTCGCCCAGTGGCTTTAGTGGTGAGCGTGCTTACTTTTGGGATTAGTTTGCTGTTGTGGACGGGCTTTAGTCCCGAAGGTTATCAATTACAGTTTGTAGAAATTATTCCCTGGATTGAAAGCTTTAAAATTAATTACAGTTTGGGTGTTGATGGCATTTCAATGCCGTTAATATTGTTGAATACATTTATTACTGTATTGATTGTTCTGGCAGGCTGGGAAATTATTCAAACTAAACCTGCACAATACATGGCTGCTTTTTTGATTATGGAAGGAATCATTAATGGAGTTTTTGCAGCTCAAGATGCCATGTTGTTTTATGTGTTCTTTGAAGCAATGCTGATTCCTATGTTTATTGTCATCGGTATTTGGGGTGGTGATAATCGTATTTACGCAACCATTAAGTTTTTCCTTTACACCTTTTTTGGTTCAGTGTTCATGTTGGTTAGCTTAATCTATATGTACACGCAGGCAGGTAGTTTTAATATTGCGGACTTGCATAATGTGAAGTTGGGGCTGACGCCACAGATATTAATCTTCCTATCGTTTCTGATTGCATTTGGTGTGAAAGTACCGATGTGGCCAGTTCATACCTGGCTCCCTGATGCACATGTTCAAGCACCTACAGGTGGTTCGGTTATTTTAGCCGCCGTTATGCTTAAAATAGGTGGCTATGGATTCTTACGGTTTTCGTTGCCGATGGTACCTGATGCTTCGGCAGAACTCGCTTGGTTAGTTATTTTTATGTCATTAACTGCAGTGGTTTACATTGGGTTTATCGCCTTGGTACAACGTGATATGAAAAAGCTGGTGGCGTATTCATCCATTGCACACATGGGGTTTGTGACCTTGGGGTTCTTTGTTTTATATCCGATTTTAAAAAATACTGGAAGTACGGATGGTGCATTGATGGGATTGCAAGGTGGCATGGTACAAATGATGTCACACGGATTTATCTCGGGTGCAATGTTTCTATGTATTGGTGTTTTGTACGACCGCATGCACACTCGTGAAATTTCGGCTTACGGTGGTGTTGCGAATCGTATGCCTTGGTTTGCAGGTTTCTTTGTGTTGTTTGCCATGGCGAATACAGGTTTGCCAGGAACCTCAGGTTTTGTCGGTGAATTTATGGTGATACTTGCTGGTTTTAAAGCCAACTTCTGGATTGCTTTTTTAGCTGCGACTACCTTAATTGTTGGTGCCGGTTATACACTTTGGCTAGTTAAGCGTGTGATTTTTGGTGCTGTTACAAATGATGAGGTGTCTGCGCTCACAGATATAAATAAGCGTGAAATGTTTATTTTAAGTGTGTTAGCTATTTTTGTATTGTTACTAGGCTTATGGCCAGAGCCATTAGTACATGTAATGAATGATTCGTTAGTTCATGTTATTGAACAAGCGACAACTAGCAAATTGGTAAAGTGATATGCAATTAATTCCAATGGGCTTTGAAGTCCCTAATTTCACTCCTGCTATACCAGAGATTTTTTTATTAGCGGGTGCATGTTTTGTGTTGCTAGCAGATTTATTTGTCAGTGATAAAAATCGTTTTATTACCTACTTAATGGCACAAGTCGTATTATTAATCACGGCAGGATTAGTCTTAACAAACTTTGGGAGTGAGACTATTACTACCTTTAGTGACATGTTTGTACTTGATCCAATGGCGCAAGTTTTAAAAGTTGCTTTAATCTTGGTTACAGTAGGTGTGTTTGTTTATTCTCGCGATTACTTACGGGATAGACATATGTACCGCGGAGAGTATTTTACACTGGGTTTGTTTGCCGTATTAGGCATGATGATCATGGTGTCAGCGCAAACTATGTTACTGATCTATTTAGGGTTAGAACTATTATCTCTTGCCATGTATGCCTTAGTCGCTTTTAAACGTGATGATGGGCGCGCGTCAGAAGCTGCTATGAAATATTTTGTTCTTGGTGCTATTGCGTCAGGTATGTTGCTATACGGTATGTCATTCATTTACGGTATTACCGGTAGTTTGCATCTTGCCCATATCAGCAGCTATATGTCATCAAACCCAGTGATGCAAAACGTAGGCTTGCTACTGGGTTTAGCCTTTGTCATTGTTGGGCTTGGTTTTAAACTCGGGGCAGTTCCTTTTCATATGTGGGTGCCCGATGTTTATGATGGTGCACCAACCTCAGTGACTATGTTCTTAGGTACAGCACCCAAAATTGCCGCCTTTGCGATGATTATTCGTTTATTAGCTGAAGGCTTAGGGGATATGGTGCAAGGTTGGCAGCAAATTTTAGCAATACTTGCCGCGCTTTCCGTTGTGTTAGGTAACATTATTGCCATTGCGCAAACCAATATTAAACGAATGTTGGCTTATTCAACTATCTCACATATGGGCTTTGTCTTGATGGGGATTCTTGCTGGCACGCAAACAGGTTATGCTGCTTCAATGTTTTATATAATTACTTACGCGATTATATCAATGGGTGGGTTTGCGGTTATTATTTATTTAAGTAAAAATGGCAAAGAAGCTGATCAACTAGATGACTTAAAAGGTTTAAGCAGTACGCATCCGTGGGTTGCCTTTATGATGATGCTATTTTTGTTTGCTATGGCCGGTGTGCCGCCAACCGTAGGTTTTTATGCTAAATTGTCGGTGATAACGGCAGTGGTTGATGTAAATTTAATTTGGTTGGCGGTACTTGCTGTTGTGATGTCTGTGATTGGTGCTTATTATTATTTGCGAGCTATAAAACTTATGTATTTTGATAAGCCAAATGAAGCTAGAAATATAGAAACAACGTTCAGAAACAATGAAGTTGAAGCTTATTCAACGTCGGTCGTGAATAGCTCATTAGACTTTACGGTATTATTAAGTATTAATGGTTTAGCGGTGTTGCTACTGGGTATTTTACCTGGTGCTTTAATGTCACTTTGTTTGTATGCAATACAAGCAAGCTTATAAACCTTAGTTAAAGTATTATCTCCCATAAAATTGTCTAACTATTGTTTCTTTTGAAAAATAGGCGGTTGAAAATTACAGATGAATGGATTATTCTTTGTTCATCTAAGGTTCAGTTTTCTTTTTTAAGATCAAATAGAAATAAGTAAACTGAAAGTTGATTAAGCTGTGAAAACACAACTTATTGTGGCTATCACAATAAAGACAAAAAAATAAAGGAGTTCCAAATGTTTATTAAAAGTTTTGCATCTGTTGCCGTATTGGCATTTTTGCTTCCCTCTACGCAAGTAATAGCAGCACAACATGAAAAAGTAGAGGGTCGTGTAGATGCTACGTCAACCCTACCAAATGCAAAACCCGGCGAATGTTACGCAAAAGTTATCGTACCGGCTAAGTATGATGTTAAAACAGAGGAGGTGTTAGTTAAGCCCGAATCTGAAGAGGTTACCATTAAGCCAGCTGTCTTTGATGCTGCTGAAAAGCCCGTAGTTGTAAAGGCTGGTTACACAAAGATTAAGGTTGTACCTGCAAAATTTAGAGAGGAAGTGGAAGAAGTTGAAGTCTCAAAAGCAGGAACAGCATGGCTAACACGTCTTGGTAAAGGGGGGATTCCTGCTAGTCCTGCGCTCTTAGCAGGCGCTAAAACTAGTGGTATAGAAATCGAGAAAGCAGCACCAGGTCAGTGTTTTAAAGAGTACTTTACACCCGCAAAGTTTGAGCAAACAGAAAAAGAGATTTTAGTTAAAGAAGAGTCAGAAGAAATTAAGATTATAGCACCGCAGTTTGAGAGTGGTGAAGAGCTTGTAGTTGTTAAGCAAGCGAGCAAGAAGAAAATATATAAACCTGCGGAGTATGAAGTTGTAGAAGAGAAAATTGAAATTGAACCTGCTAAAGCTGTCTGGAAAAAAGGAGATGGCCCAATTTCTAAAATCGATAACTCTACAGGCGATATTATGTGTTTGGTGCAGGTTCCTGCAAAGTACCAAATAATTAAAAAAACGGTTCTTAAAAATAAACCAAGTGTTGAATTAGTTGATGTGCCTGAAGCAACGAAAGCTATCAAAATTAGTAAGCTCGTGACAGATGCATCGGTTGATAAGGTGAAAATTCCTGCAGAATATAAAAAAGTATCGATCAAGAATAAAGTATCTGATGCGAGTTTCTCATGGGTAGCTGCAGGCGAAAAAGGCAATGGGACTTATACAGGTAATCAAATTTGTTTAAAAGAGATATCAGCTAAGTTTGCAAAAGTGAAGAAGCTGGTTATTGACTCGGCAGCAGCCGTGGAAGAAGAAAAAGTTGCCCCTGTCTCAAAAATTATTAAAGTCAGTAACGTGGCTACAGAATCTGAAGAAGTTCGTACAAAAATACCTGCTGTTTACAAGACTGTTGAAAAAAGAACGAAGGTTAGCCCAGAAAAACTCGTTTGGCGTCAGATACTTTGTCGTACCAATATGGGGCCTGGAATTAACAAAAAAATCCAACAAGCGCTTAAAGATGCGGGTGCATACAGTGGTGCAGTTGATGGTAATATTGGTCGCGGTACGATGAAGGCGCTTGAGCAGTACCAGAAGGATAACGGTATGGCTATTGGTGGCATTACTATGGATGTATTGAAGAAGTTGGGTGTTCAGTAATAAGTAGTATTACAGTCTAGTTAAAAAAGAGTCACTTGATAGTGACTCTTTTTTTTGCTTTAAATTACATATTAATATGCTCAAGCGGTTATTCAGAGTTTCCTTAACGCATAAAACTCAGTAACAAATTGATCAAAGCTATTAGTTTCGATTGATGATCGAATTCCATGCATTAGTTCTTGATAATAAAATAAGTTGTGAATAGTGTTTAAATGAGCGCCGAGCATTTCTCTGCATTTATCGAGGTGACGTAAGTATGAGCGAGAATAATTTTGGCAGGTATAACACCCGCATTCTTTATCAATAGGGTTAGTATCATATTGATGAATGCTATTTCGAAGGTTTAATTTGCCAAATCGGGTAAAAATATAACCATTACGAGCATTACGTGTAGGGATGACGCAGTCAAACATATCAATGCCACGTTTGACAGATTCTACAATATCTTCTGGTTTTCCGACTCCCATTAGGTAGCGAGGTTTATCGGTGGGTAATAAAGGTGTTGTAACATCAAGTACGTGATCACGCTCATCCTTTGGTTCTCCAACCGAGAGTCCTCCAATGGCGTAGCCATCAAAATTCATATTGATTAATTTTTCAGCAGAAATTTCACGTAAAGTTTGATGCATGCCTCCTTGAACAATTCCAAAAAGTGCCGCTTTATTACCCTCATGAGCGGCTTTACTTCTTTTTGCCCAGCGTAAAGAAAGCTCCATGGATGCTCGAGCCTCTGTTAAAGTGGCGGGATAGGGTGTACATTCATCAAAAATCATTACAATATCTGAACCAAGTTCTCGTTGAACCTGCATCGAAGATTCTGGAGTCATTAAAAACTTCTCACCGTTTACGGGTGAGTTGAAGCGGACACCTTCTTCGGTGATCTTGCGCATTTTAGCCAATGAGAAGACCTGGAATCCACCGGAGTCTGTAAGAATAGGCTTATCCCAATGCATAAAGTCATGCAAGTCGCCATGCGCTTGTATCACTTTGGTTCCTGGGCGAAGCATTAGATGAAAGGTGTTACCTAAAATAATCTCTGCTCCCAAGCCTTTTAGTTCTTCTGGTTTCATGGACTTGACGGTACCATACGTGCCGACAGGCATGAATGCAGGGGTTTCAATACTGCCACGAGGAAACTCAAGTCGACCTCGGCGGGCTGAATTGTTATCAGATTGATCGGTATGCAGGAGTTTAAAGTCTAAATGTGACAAGGTTTTTATTCCATAAAATTATCACTGGTATGGTAGTGCTGATTGCTTGAATACACAATCAGCTTTTAAATATTTGAATATAAAAGAACAGCTTGAATAAGTAATTAATTATATAATTATAAAATAATATAAGCAAAATCAACGACTTGCGAGTGATTTGTATTGACATTAGTGCCTTTCCTCTGTCATATTGCTGTAATCTTGCTTGATAATTATCAATGTAAATAACGATACTTGTCATGCAGTCAGTCAGGTTTTAAAGTTAGAGCCAGTTATTGGTTTATTTTGTTTGATCTCTAGGAGGATTAATAATGTTAAAAAAGGCAGGAATAGTAGTCTCGACAGTTTTATTAACTAGCTCAGTGATGGCGGCTGATTTTATGGACCCTACATGGGCAAAGCAAGCCTGCAATGCATGGAATGCTAATGCAACGCTGACTACGCAGTTGGGAAGTAAAAGCAGTTCTAAATGGATTTCAAATGATGCAGGAAGAGGTTATAAAGTGTTGCAGATGTACCGCAGTCAATGCGGTGCTAAGACCAAAATTCAATTAACAATCGCAGATAAAGGCGGAAAAGCTATGTGCATCTACGGTGGTAAGCCCGATGGTAAAAAACTAAATATGTCGGTTGATTATATTATGCACGCAACCGATAAGAACTGGACTTGTATGGGGAAAGGCTCTTGGGGGTGTGGCGCGATGGGTGCAATGGGTACAGGGAAGCTAAAGTTTAGTGGGCCGAAGGTTGAAGCTATGAAGGTAATGGGGCCATTTGGAAGCTTCTTGAAGCTGGCTGGTGCTGTACCTGGAAATAAAGGCGCAACTTGCCCTAAGTAATTTTATTTCCTTTGTAAAATTACTTAATTAGTTTAACTATAAAAAGCCGCAATAAATTAGCGGCTTTTTATAGGCTGTGTAGGAGAGGGATAAAAGGTGGAAGAGTTAGATTAAATTAATCCTAAAACTGATGTTTTTCACAAGCCGTTAATGTGTTTTGCATAAGCATGGCAACTGTCATAGGGCCAACGCCACCAGGTACAGGTGTAATCCAAGCGGCACGTTTTGAGGCTTTCTCAAAGTCTACGTCGCCTGCTAACTTCCCATTTTCTAGGCGGTTAATGCCTACATCAACAACAGTAGCTCCTTTCTTAATCCAATCGCCTTTAACTAAGCCTGGCTTGCCAACAGCAACTATCACAATATCAGCTTGGCCGACAAGTTCAGGGGTGTTTTTAGTAAAGCGATGACAAACAGTCACTGTAGCACCTGTAAGAAGTAGTTCCAGCATCATCGGGCGGCCAACAATATTGGAAGCCCCTACAATGACAGCGTGCTTACCATAAAAAGTTTCACCAATGGATTCTAATAAGCGAATAATACCAAAGGGAGTACAAGGGCGTAGGCTTGGAATGCGTAACGCTAAGCGGCCTAAATTGATAGGGTGGAAGCCGTCGACATCCTTATCGGGATGTATTTGCTCGATAACCAGTGAAGCATCCATATGTTCTGGAAGAGGTAATTGGACTAAAATACCGTCAATGTCACTATCATTGTTGAGTGTTTCTATCAATGTTATGAGTTCGTGCTGAGTGGTGGCAGAACTTAAATCATAAGAGCGAGAATAAATGCCAACTTCTTTACAGGCTTTGCGTTTATGCCCTACATATATTTGAGAAGCAGGGTCGCCACCGATTAAGATAACCGCTAACCCAGGAGGACGTTTTTCTTGGCTAGTTCGTTCTTCGATTGCTATTTTGACTTCAGTTCTTACCCTGGTTGCAACTTCTTTGCCATCAATAATTTTAGCACTCATCGTATTTCCTAACTTGATTTTAGTTTATGAAGTGAATCTTCTCATGCGCACTAGTAACGAACAAGGGATGGACATTTAAATTTAAGAAATAAAAAAATATCAAACTTACACGCTTGACGAGAATAGTTTAGGTGCGTATTATTCGCGCTCTGTCATTTGTGGCGGTATGTCGGGATATAGCGCAGTCTGGTAGCGCGCCTGCTTTGGGTGCAGGATGTCGGGAGTTCGAATCTCTCTATCCCGACCATTTTTATTTTTTAAAGTTGGTCGTACTTGATTGCGCCTGTAGCTCAACTGGATAGAGCAACAGCCTTCTAAGCCGTAGGTTGCAGGTTCGAGTCCTGCCAGGCGCGCCATTAAGATTTTTGGTTAGCTTTTATTATGGTGGGTATAGCTCAGTTGGTAGAGCCCCGGCTTGTGATGCCGGTCGTCGTGGGTTCGAGTCCCATTATCCACCCCAGTATTTTTAGTTGCTTGTATCTAAAAACAAGTGATTTTTTTCAGTTTCCGGTTATACACGGGCTTCAATGCACTGTATAATCGCGTTTTTTGCGAGAGTGGCGGAATTGGTAGACGCGCTGGTTTTAGGTACCAGTATCTTAGGATGTGAGAGTTCGAGTCTCTCCTTTCGCACCATTATTTAAATATACTGCCAGTAACAAAGGTTGCTGGTGGTTTTTTTATAAACCATTATTACTTTGAAATACTTGGCTCTTCCTAGAAAGCTGAGTTGAGGTTATTGCATGCAAGTTTCAGTTGAATCTACAGGAAATATCGAACGAAAGTTAACCATTACTATCCCCGCGGAACGTGTAGATGGTGATGTGGAAAGTCGCTTAAAAACGATGCGTAGCAGAGTTAAAATCGATGGTTTTCGCCCGGGTAAAGTGCCTATTAGTGTAGTTGCCCAGCAATATGGGGACTCAGTATACCAAGAAGTGGTTGGGGAACTTTTTCAGTCAACTTTTTACGAGGCAGCAGAGCAAGAAAAACTACGTGTTGCTGGTATGCCAAAAATTGAAGCAAAAACGGTAGAGGCGGGTAAAGATTTAGAATATACCGCAACTTTTGATACTTATCCTGAATTTAAAATTGCAGATATTTCTAAATTGGAAGTCGAACGTCCTGCCGTTAAAGTGATGGCGGCAGATATTGATGAAATGATAGAAACTTTACGCAAACAACAGCAAGACTGGAAAGAAGTTAAGCGCAAAGCAAAGAAAGGTGATTTACTTTCAGTTGATTTCGAAGGGAAAATAGACGGTGAGGTTTTCGACGGTGGTTCAGCAGAAGATTTTTCTGTTGAGTTAGGTGCTGGTCGTATGCTTAAAGATTTTGAAGATGCACTTATTGGCGTTAAAGCAGGTGAAAAGAAAGATGCTGATGTCACTTTTCCGGAAGATTATCCTGCGGAGAAATTAAAAGGTAAAACAGCACAGTTTTCTCTTAATGTTAAATCTGTTAGTGAGCCTGCTTTACCAGAGGTAGATAAGGACTTTATTAAAAAGTTTGGTGTTGAAGATGGTACTCAAAAAAGCTTTAAAGCCGAAATAAAGACTAATATGGAGCGTGAACTAGAACAGCGCATTAAAAGTAGTGTTAAGCAATCTGTAATGGATGGTTTGCATGAAATACATGAAATTGACCTGCCAGAAGCTTTAGTTAGCGATGAAATACAGCAAGTTAGAAATGAAATGGCGCAGAACTCTCAAGGTGCGGATTTGTCAACACTCCCTGATGATATGTTTAAAGACCAAGCTGCGCGACGTGTAAAACTTGGTTTAATCGTTGGTGAGATTATAAATGGTAATAAGCTAGAAAAAGATCCAAAACGTGTTGATGATATGCTCGAATCACTTGCGGCTAGTTATGAAGATCCTGCAGCTCTATTGGAGTATTACCGGAGTACACCAGAAGCTATGCAAACGATTGAAGCGGCTGTAATGGAAGAAATGATTGTTGACTGGGTTATGGAAAAAGCTAAAGTTAAAGATAAAAAAATGAAGTTTACTGAGTTAGTTAACGATAAATAGTAACGCTAATAAAATAGAGTTAACAGAAAAGATAAAAAGGATAATAAAATGTTTGAAAATAATAAATCAAATAATGTTGAGCCACAATCAGCCTTAGTTCCAATGGTTGTTGAGCAAACTTCTCGGGGTGAGCGTTCATACGATATTTATTCACGACTGTTGAAGGAACGCGTCATTTTTATCGTGGGTCAAATTGAAGATCACATGGCAAACTTGATTATTGCTCAGTTGCTTTTTTTAGAGTCAGAAAATTCTGAAAAAGACATTCATTTATACATAAACTCACCTGGTGGTGTGGTGACGGCAGGTATGGCAATTTACGATACTATGCAGTTTATTAAGCCTAAAGTAAGTACGCTTTGTATCGGTCAGGCAGCAAGTATGGGCGCGGTATTGTTAGCCGGTGGTGAAAAGGGCATGCGTTACGCGTTGCCACACTCACGTGTCATGATCCATCAGCCACTTGGTGGTTTTCAAGGGCAGGCTTCTGATATTGATATACATGCAAAAGAGATATTAAAGATTCGTGAAGAGCTTAATAAAGTGCTAGCAAATCACTCGGGGCAGTCATTGAAAACCATTTCAAAAGATACCGATCGTGATAATTTTATGGACGCAGAAACAGCAATGAAATATGGCTTGATTGATGAAGTTTTGAATAGTCGCTCTAAGAAGTAACTCATTACTGAAACGTTTTTTACAAAAGCCTGATTTATTCAGGCTTTTTTATACCATTCAGCAACGCTAAACGATTTATTTGCTAAGCTGAGACGTAATAGTGAAATATTTACATTACTTTAATTATTCTTAATGTACTTTTTTCCTATTAAATATTATTGTATGCTGAGTGATAGCTAATGAATAAACGAGGTTTTTGAAGCAAATGAGTAAAGATAAAAGCACGAGTAAAAGTGATGGTAAGTTACTGTATTGCTCTTTTTGTGGAAAAAGCCAGCACGAAGTAAGAAAACTGATTGCAGGCCCTTCGGTGTTTATTTGTGATGAATGTGTTGATCTGTGTAACGATATAATTACAGAAGAGTTGCAAGAAACAGGCGATGTAGAGCAAAAAGCTTTGCCAGTACCTCAGGAAATCAACGAGTTACTCAATGATTATGTAATTGATCAAGAGCCTGCGAAAAAAGTACTCTCGGTTGCGGTTTACAACCATTACAAACGGATGGAAAGTAATACCGGTAAAAATGACAATATCGAACTTTCAAAAAGTAATATTCTATTAATCGGTCCAACCGGTAGCGGTAAAACACTACTAGCAGAAACCTTAGCACGAACCTTAAATGTGCCTTTCACAATGGCGGATGCCACCACATTAACCGAAGCAGGTTATGTCGGTGAAGATGTTGAAAACATTATTCAAAAGTTATTACAAAAATGTGACTATGATGTCGAAAAAGCACAAACAGGTATCGTTTACATTGACGAGATTGACAAAATTTCTCGAAAATCAGATAACCCCTCTATCACGCGTGATGTATCGGGTGAAGGTGTCCAACAAGCACTGTTAAAGCTTATTGAAGGAACAATAGCTTCAGTTCCACCACAAGGTGGTCGTAAACACCCTCAGCAAGAATTCTTACAAGTTGATACTAAAAATATACTCTTTATTTGTGGTGGCGCTTTTGCAGGCTTAGATAAAGTCGTGCTTGATCGTACCGAAAAGGGTGGTATCGGATTCTCGGCAGAAGTTAAAGCACCTGATGACGACAAGATGTTTGGTGAAGTTATAAAAGGCATTGAAGCAGAAGATTTAGTACGTTACGGCTTGATTCCTGAGTTTGTGGGTCGCTTACCTGTTATTGCAACCCTAGAAGAGCTAAATGAAGATGCGCTCGTACGGATTCTTACTGAGCCTAAAAACGCATTAACCAAACAATACTCAGTATTGTTTGATATGGAAAATGTAGAAATTGATTTCCGAGAAGAAGCGCTACATGCCATCGCGCGTAAAGCGATGGAGAGAAAAACAGGAGCGCGTGGTTTACGCTCAATCATGGAAAAAGTATTGCTTGATACCATGTATGAACTGCCTTCGTTAGAAGGTGTGACTAAGGTCGTTGTGGATGAGTCGGTTATTAATGGTGACTCGCAACCGTATTTAATCTACGAAAATAAAGACGTTAAAAAGAAAAAGAGCGCTTCTGGAAAGGGTTAGTAAATCTATTTTTTACTTTTAGTTTGAGGTGGTTATTAGTTATTCTTTAAAAGACTCGTAAACTTTGATTATGATATTACTTTAGGGTTAAATTTTTAGATATTTTTACTTTCCGTTTACTTGCATGGTGCAAGTGAGCAATATGATTAACTCCTGTTTTTACTTGTGATATAAAGCGTCTAAACTTACACTTTATACATTTATCTATAATTGAATTTGAATTTAATTTAGGTGTTATAGATGAGTCCACATCTAACGGAGCCTTAATACTATGATAAACACACTGATCTAGCTGAATTAAAACAGCAGGATCAAGCTGATACGATAATAGGGAGTAGTTATTGTTTATAAACTTGTCTGCAAGGCCGATCTTCCCATTTTCAAATTCCCCTAATAATTTCCTGGCCCCGCTAGGCCAAAGTATATAGCCACCAGCTCCTGAACGTCCTTGATATAGCCTAAATAGTTTGCTTTCACAAATTTCCTTCGTCGCTTTAGTCGCTAATAGTTTTTTTTTGTTGGTTCCAGTCACTTCAATATTGATATAGTCAATATTGGTTAGAGTTTCCAGCTCTTTTAATACACAGTTAATAGTTTTTGAAAAGTAAGCATCATCCTCAATTATTAAGAAAGGCTTATTGCTTTTCAAAACTAAGCCCCATGCATTTTTATGGCTCAAGAAGCAGGCTACCTCTTCACTTTTTAGCTTACGTTCCCACGTTGAAGAGAGCTTTTTATAAACTAAGTCATCGGTGGATAATAATACGGCAGGTAAACGTATATAATCAATTCCAAAAGAACAGAGTTGTTTTCTTTGAAAAGTCATTCTCTCTATAGCGGAGTCGAGATTAATTACAATTGCTTTCATTGTTTTATTGTGATCATCTTAGTGCATCCTTGATTTCTCATATAATAGCTCTAAGGTACGAGTTTATAAATATAAATCTTTAAGTGCTGAATTAATTTTGAAAAAAGTAGCTTTATCTGTTTAAGGCCTGCAAGTTAGGCGTATTTATGAGGTCGTATTTATGAGTTTTGAAGGCAAACATATACATACATTTGTAATAAATCTAGATAAACGAACTGATCGTTTAAAATATGTTGCAGAAAATTTAGCAAAGGTTGGATTAGATTACCAACGAGTTAGTGCTGTTGATGGATCTTTATTAGCAGACGAGCACAAACTTATAAACGAAGATGGCTTTTTTATTCAAAAAGGTAGGTCTGCAACTAAAGGTGAAATTGGTTGTGCTGAGTCTCATCGGCTTATTTGGAAGGAAATGATAGATAAAGATATACCCTATGCTCTAATTTTAGAATATGATGTTCGAGTTGATATGTCAACATGGAGTATTTTACAACCAGAGGTGTATGGTAAATTTGACTTTTTAAACCTTTCATATACAAAGCCTTATTTACTTGATAATAAGGCTTTAAAGTTGTTGATAAAAGAGTGTATAGCACAGCGTCCTTACATCTTTTCTAAATGGAGGGCTACTTGGAAGAAACTAGAAGGAAGGTATAGGCGTCGTATTTTTTCCCTTGCTTTTTTACCTGATAATAGTGTGATTTGTGAATGTGACCCTGCTCGAATATTAGCTAGTGGTTATATTGTATCCTTGGGTGCGGCTAAAATATTTTTAGAGGATAGTAATAGTCTATCTTTTCCTGTCGACTATATTTGGCGTTATAGTAGAGGAATGTTGGTGCAAGGATTTGTATCTTCACCTGTTGTAAGTCAATCTTTTGGCGATACAAACATAGAGGGAAGAGAAAATAACTTGAACCTATCGAAAAAGCAATATTTTAAACGTTTATTTCTTAGGAATAAGCGCCTCAAGCGGAAACTGGATGTTGTTAGAATGTATGGTTTGAGGGTTTTATGAAGCTATGAAACTTAAAGAGTTACCTATATCTATATTTTATAGCTTGCGATTGCGTTATTTAGCTAAAGAGCAGAAAAAAACAGAATGCTTGAATATGATCATCAGTCTGACCTCAATTCCTAGTAGAATAGCTACATTGGATATTGTGGTTACCAGTTTATTGGAACAAAGTAAGCCACCTCGAAAGATTATTTTATGGTTAAATACAGAGCTGAAAACTCGACTGCCTACGCGTTTAAAGCGTCTAGAAGGGGATTGTTTTAAAATACGTTATTGCAAAGGAACCAGCTCATACCGTAAATTATTACCAAGCTTAAAAGCATACCCTGATGAAACTATTGTTACTTGTGATGATGATATGATTTACCCTGTTGACTGGTTGAGTAACTTATATCGTTGTCACTTAGTACATAAAAGCTGTGTGATTTCTCAGGTTGGGCGGTTGATTGAGCGTGATAATAATTCTGAGCTTATGCCGTATAAAGAGTGGAAGTTTATTCGTCATGAATATTCTAAACCAAACTTATTACCGATAGGGTATGGAGGGGTTCTTTACCCTCCTAATACTTTTAATGAGCAAGTTTTTGATGAGGAAATATATTTGCGGTTAAGTCCAAAAGCAGACGATTTATGGTTTAAAGCTATGGCCTATTTGAATGGGAAGGAAGCCTATTGTGCCTCAGAAAAAGCTCGGCCAATCCCTATTATCAGATCTCAAAAAATTGCTTTGAATAATGAAAATATCGATGAGGATAGAAATCGCAAACAATGGCAAGCCCTGTGCGAGTACTATCCTTCACTTAAATCAATTAACTCCTAAGTTTTTGCAAATATATAAAAATCAGCAAAGGAACTCACTTTATTATTGCCTGTATATGGGTTTTCATTGGGGATGTGTTGGAGTAGTTTCCAGTCACTTTGGTTTGCAGCAAGCCAGTTGGTAAACTTTCTATGTCTAACATGGTGGTTTGGGGCTTCAACCGTATCTGTATTGGAAGAAAAGATAATTACATATTTATTTGCAGCCGAGAAAAGTAGCTCCATATATTCGTTGAAAACTTGATCCTCAACTAAATGGAAAATCACATCTAACGATAAAGTTACATCAGCGTTTTGATTGTTATAGTGATCCAATAGCATGAAAGATTTGCTAGAGTCATCATTAAATAATGATTGGCATAAGCTAATTGCTTTAGGGCTTATGTCAAACCCTATATAGTTGGGATATTCTGCAAGTGTTAATTGATTTCCGTCACCACAACCAAACTCAATTACTGTTTTAATATTTTCTTTTTTTACAAAGTTATTTAAAATATTTGCTTTGAAATCAGCAAGAACTCCGTAAGAACCACCACCAGAATTCCCACCATCATTATAGCGGTTTCTCCAATAGTCTCCTGAATTCTGAAATGGCTTTTTACTGGCGGTAAGTTTTTTCCATTTTGCTTTTAGCTTAGATATTACGCTCATACTTTTTTCCTTTTAGTTTTTTCAATACCATAGTCTGTCCAAGCAAGTTTCTTTGATTTCACCATGCTCCTAATTGCTTTATTTTTTGCCCAAATATCAGGCGATTCGTAGCTCCGTTTATGATCAAGATGCAAGCAAATAGTGCTATAGCGTATTTGTTTGCCTTTGATTCCTTTGTTGTTCATTCGCTCACCAAGCTCTCGATCTAGTCCGCCATATTGCATGCGCTCATCAAAGCCGTTTACAGAAATTATATCTTCTTTAAAGGCAGAGCTATTTGCGCCATTCCATGTGGCTTTTGCTGGGGTGAGGGTGTTGAGTAACTTTTGTAGCATGCCTTTCGCTGTTAATTTCAAAGCTTTGTTGGTTTTAGGTAAATCATTCTCTTGTAGCCAGTTATAGTTAAAAGCATTACCTGACTTAATGTCACTTTCGCTAATTTTGTGACTAACATCCATAGATAACTTAAAGTAGGCTGCAGAGCAAAAATAACCTTTTTGGGATTGTTGCTTATGCACAGCGACAGTATCCCCGCGAGGGATGCAATCACCGTCAGTAAACAGCAGATAATCACATGCAGTTTGTGTGATAGCTTTGTTTAAAATAATTGTTTTTTGAAAACCATTATCTTCGTGCCAGACATGAACAATATTAAGCTTAGCCCTTTGTTTAAAGCTATCGATTAATACTTTAGTCTCACTTCCTGAGCCATCATCAGCAATGATGACGGTAAAGTCTTTATCTGTTTGGTTTTCGTATCCCCATAACACCTTTTCTAACCATGCGAGTGAGTTGTAGGTAGTTATGATTACGCCAAACTTCATTTAAAATTACTCAAAATAAATCGCCTATGTTAAGTCATTTTTAGTATTATTATCGACTAAGAAAAGGGATTTTACACAATGGAAGAGAAGAAAGCTGTAAATATCATTTGTATGAAGTGGGGTGATAAATATGGTGCAGAATATGTTAACAAGCTATATGCAATGGTATCTCGAAATATCACAATTCCTTTTCAGTTTGTGTGCTTTACGGATAATAAGGCAGAAATTAATCCTGTTGTGAAAACGTACCCCCTACCCAGTTTAGGGTTGCCTGAAAATATTCCTGAGCGTGGTTGGCTAAAGTTAGCAACCTTTCAAAAAAACTTGGAAGGCCTAGAGGGCACAGCACTATTTTTAGATCTTGATGTATTGGTTGTGGATAATATTGATGCATTTTTTGAGTTAGATGCAGAGTTTGCTTTGTGTTTTGATGAAAAGAAGCAGTCACAATTTATTGGTAATTCCTCAGTATATCGTTTTGAAATAGGGCAACATGCTGAAGTATTAGCCTTTTTTCTTGAAAACTTTGTTTCGATTAAGGATAAACACCGTAATGAGCAGGCTTATTTGTCGCATCAAATGAATGCTAAGAATGTATTGAAATTTTGGCCAAAAGAATGGACGCCAAGTTTCAAATATCATTGTGTGCCAAGTTTTCCACAAAATTTTTGGCGCTCTCCATTTATTCCCAGGGGGGCAAAAATCATCCTATTTCACGGTAAGCCAGAACCTATTGATGCTATGCACGGCATTAGTGGAAAATGGTACCGGTATTTACGTCCAGCCACTTGGATTAAGGACTATTGGAAACTTTAAAATGAATAATAACCCATCAATTTTTCTTTTTTTCAAAAAGCTTTTTATCATCTATCTGGGGCTTATCGCTATCTTTTTTATCGGACGGCTAGGTTTGTTTTTCCTGTACTATGATCGTATTAGTCAGAGTGGAACAGCGTATGGTTGGAGTTTTCTTTATGGCTTAAAGATGGATACGATGGTGGTATCCATGTTATTGGTAATACCTGCTACATTAATGCTTTTACTGCCAAGGCTCTTGAGTCGGGTAGGGGTAATTTTTTTACGGTTCTACTTTTTAATCGCTTTTTTACTTGCAATTTATATCGAGAATGCAACATTTCCATTTTTTGCTGAGTTTGATGTACGTCCCAATGAGTTATTTATAAACTATTTAGAATACCCAAAGGAAGTGCTTGGTAATATTTGGGCAAGTTATAAACTTGAAATTTTAATTAGCAGCATAATGCTGTTGCTATTTGGCTGGTGGTTTTGGCGTAAATCTTCCAGCTTCTTTACTGATATTTACTCTATACCTTACTGGAAACGTCTTCTTGCGTTTATTCCAATTACGTTAATACTCTTCGTTGGTATTCGTTCTTCTTTTGGGCATCGTCCTGCGAACATTTCAGATGCTACCTATACCAGCAGTCATTTAGTTAACGAAGTAACAAAAAACTCGTTATATGCAATTGGGTATGCGTATTATTCACAGAAGAAAACTGATGTTGCAGTATCAAAAATATATGGAAAAATGCCTGTAGAAGAAGCATTTGAACGTATGGGTAAGTTGCTTGATCTTGATGTAACACGTTGTAATACACCTTTTGCGCGCCCAGTTACTACGCATTTTAAACAGGCTAAGCCGAAAAACTTGGTTATTTTTATACAAGAAAGCTTAGGAGCACAATTTGTTGGTGGGCTGAATGGAGCAGAAGGAGAAAAAGGCATAACACCGAACTTAGATCAGTTAATTCAAGAAAGCATATCATTTAATCAACTGTACTCGAACGGTACGCGCAGTATTCGTGGTTTGGCAGGGCTAACAGCAGGTTTTCTATCTGTGCCAGGTAAGGGCGTTTTAAAACGTAACAAGTCTCAAAAAGATTTCTTTACTGTCGCACAATTACTTAAGCCTTATGGCTACCACAGTGTATTTATATACGGAGGAGAAAAACGTTTTGACAATATGGCATCTTGGTTTTATGGGAATGGCTTTGATGAAATTATTGATGAAGAAATGTTTATTAATCCGAAGTTTCATGGTGTTTGGGGAGTAAGTGATGAGGATTTAGTCGAGCGAGCTAACAAAGAATTTAAACAGCTATACGCGAAAAATAAGCCATTTGTATCAGTAATGTTCTCAACCACAAATCACACACCTTTTGACTTTCCTGAAGGGCGTATTGAATTGGTTAAGGGAGTAGAGCCTCATACAGTTAAAAATGCTATCAAATTTGCCGATTATGCAATTGGTAAATTTATCGATCAAGCTAAGAAGGAAGACTACTATAAAGATACGATATTTGTTATTGCGGCAGATCATAATGTTAGGGTTTACGGGGATGATTTATTACCTTATACGATGTTCCGTATTCCAGGATTAATTTTAGGTGGTGGTGTGAAAGCACAAAACATAGGCCGATTAAGCACGCAAGCTGATGTACTAGCTACCTCACTTGATTTACTCGGTATTGATGATTTACATTATCCAATATTGGGACATAGTATTTTTGAAAGTCATAAAAAAAACATGTCATTAATGCAGTTTCATCAAATGTATGGGCTTAGGGTGGGTGATGAAATTGCTATTATTCAGCCGCAAGAAAAACCAGTAACGATGAAGATAGTTAATGGTCATTTAGAAAAAGCTCCGCGTAATCAAGAGCTAGAAAAAGATGTACTAGCGTTTGTAGTAGGACTAAATGAACTCTACCAAAAGAAACTTTATAAACCTGTTGTCACTAGCGATTGTCAATGAAGTTACCTTGGGATACGTTTTCAGATCAGCCCTACGTCATACGTGATAAAATATTAAAAAAAGAACTATACAAAAAAGGGCGCTGGGATTTAGTAAAGTTAGTCTTAACGAATATTATCATTCTACCTGCAACCCTTTTAATTTATAAGTTAGTCCCTATTAATGAGAGACGTTTTGACACTCTGAACTTTTTTGGCATTGGAATTAACCTCGATAAAAACCCAAAAGAAACACAGGCAATAATTGATGATATTGGGGTTAATAATCTGCTGATTCGAATGCCACTACATGATATCGAAAATCTTTCAGAGTATGTTGCATTTGCAGAACAGTTCAAAAATAAAAATATATTGATAAATATATTGCAAGATCGGCGGCATATAGAAGATTTAGAACTCGCAAAACAATCAATTACTTCTATTTTTAAACAGTTTGGACATTTAACCAAACGCTTTCAAATTGGTAACGCGGTTAACCGAAAAAAGTGGGCAATCTTTTCCATGGATGAATACATGCACTTTTACAAAGTAGCGTATGATCTTAAGAAAAAGGATTATCCAAATTTTGTATTACTTGGTGCATCAATTATTGATTTTGAATATTACTTTACAGCACGTACTTTATTTAACTTGGGAAGATTGAAGTATGATCAATGCAGCAGTTTACTGTATGTGGATAGACGAGGTGCGCCTGAAAATACCCAAATGGGTTTAGATCTAAGTAATAAACTAAAGCTTTTACATGCTATGTTACGTTTAAGCCCAAAAACAGGTAACGATATAGTCATCACAGAAACGAACTGGCCGATTACGCAAACAGCACCCTATGCGCCAACCAGCGAAAATGATTGCGTAAGTTTGGATGATCATGCAAATTTTTTAGTACGTTATTATTTGTTAGCAATAAGCTCCGGTGTGGTTAAACAAGTTTATTGGCATCAATTGATTGCACCAGGTTATGGTTTAATGGATAACAGAGGCGATAAGCTTGTAAAGTACCCTGCTTATTATGCCTTTAGATTTATGATGAGCATGTTACAAAGTGCTGATTACAAAGCTATTAGTAAAGATGGGGATATTTACCAGGTATCCTTTTTTAAAGATAAACAAAGCATTGATGTGTTCTGGTCTTTGTCTGCGGCTAGCTTAGAACAGGTGATAAATACATACTGCAAAACCAATTACTCTAATAAAAAAGTGTTCTCCAAAGAAGGTAATAAGTTAGAGCTTGCAGCTGATGACGATATTATACTTAAGGGTTCTCCCATATATGTCGTAGGGGAAAGCCTATGAAAGTTGTTATTAACTCAAAATATCAATCATTGGCGGTATTTATTGAAAACATAGAAAGCTATTTTGAAAGTTCTGAGGATATTTTATACGACCAACGAAATCTAATAAAAGGCGTGTCCTATCAGGGGCAAGATTACGTGGTTAAAAAATTTAAAATCCCCAACGTTATTAACCGTATTGTGTATCGCTACTTTCGGCCCTCTAAAGCAAAGCGCTCTTATGACTATTCATTAAAAATAGGGGAAGGTATTTGTCCAGAGCCAATTGCATATATTGAGGATAGGGTACGAGGTCTGCTAGGTAAAAGCTATTATATTTCAAGGCGTTATTCTTATGATTTTACGATTCGCCCAGTATTATTGGATAATAATTTTGAGAAAGTACTGAGAGATCAAGTTTTAACTAGCTTTGCGGACTTCACTTTTTCCCTGCATGAAAAAGGCATATTACACCGCGATTACTCCTATGGAAATATTCTCATTAAGCACCAACAAGGTCAGTTTGAATTTAATATCATTGATGTTAATCGTATGCAATTTAGGATGCTTAGCTTAAATGACCGATTAGAAAACTTTGCACGTTTATCTGCAGATGATGATGCTATGCAAGTGATAATGACACGTTATGCCAAGTTAGTTAATAAACCTGTTAATCAACTACTACCAGTAGCAAATGCCTTTCGGGATGAGTTTATGCGTAAACGTAAGCTAAAAAAGAAGCTACGGGGGCGTTAGTTAACTTTCAAATATCGTGTAGAGTTCATGCTCTATTCAGCTCATGGATGCTTTAATGGTGTGCAATATTAATTCTAATAAATCCAAAGGTGCTTGCTATGCTTAAAACTTTTCTCTCACTTAGCGTTGTTTCTTCGCTATTAATAATGACGACTACTTCAGCATTAACACCAGTTGCACCAAAACCACAGAAAAAAACTGCAGTGAAAAGTGTGACCAAAGTAAAAACAGCGAAAGTTTTAAACACTAAGATATACAAGAAAACTAAAGCTAATAAAAAGCTAGCTGATAAAGGTAATGCTGGTGGTTTTGGTCTGACAGCAAAAGTAAGCACGTTAGGCATAGGTGTTGATCTTACTTACGGCATAATGGATAAACTTAATGTACGTTTAAACCTTAATGGCGGAAGTCTAAATATTGATAATGAAATAGAAGGCATTAATTATGATGGGAAATTGAACCTGCAATCTGTAGGCGGCTTATTAGATTTCCATCCTACGGGTGGTGGTTTTAGGGTTTCTGCAGGTATTTATAATAACTCTAATAATATGGATGTTGATGCTAGCGGTATAAACAATAGTAATGTTGAAATTGGTGGTCGTCGTTATGACTTATCGGATGCTACCTTAAACACCAAAGTTACCTTTAAAAGTACCGCTCCTTATCTTGGTTTAGGCTGGGGTAACGCTGCTGATAAAGATTCTAAATTTAGTTTAACGACAGATTTGGGTGTATTATTTCAGGGTGAGCCTAGTGCTAAATTATCAACAAAAGGTACTGTTAAGGATGTTCAAACAGCAACAGCAGTTGATGTAAGCATATTAAATGGCGAACTGGCAAAGGAAGAGGTTAAATTAAACGATGGTGATTTGAAGAAGTTTAAGCTACTCCCTGTTGTTTCTTTAGGTATGAACTACCGCTTCTAAAAAAAACAAACAGAAAAATTAACGAATTCGGCTAATTGCAAATAAGCCAATAATAAGAAAAAGTAGCAAGGGCAAAAAGGCGCTGACTATCGGTGAGAAGCCATAAACAATGCCGAGTTCATTGATTGATCGGTTTACTAATGAAAAGACAATTCCCACTACGATACCTATAAACAAACGTGTGCCGGCGCCGCCACTTCGGTTTGAGCCAAATAAAAAGGGCATCGCTAATAACAACATGACGAGGGCTGAGAGGGGAACCGAGTAGCGTTTCCAATAAATTAATTCGTATTTGTCGGTATTTAAGTTATTTTGTTTTTGATGCTGAATAATTTGAGTGAGTGATTTTGAAGATAGCTGGCTCGGTTCTATGGTTGCGACACCCAATAACTCTGGTCTGATAAGGTTTGCTTTTAAACGCTCGGCTTGTTTGTTTTTAAGCAGCCGTGAATCTTCAAAGATAGTTTCTTGTGAATTGCTGAGTAACCAGCCGTCGCTGCTTGCTGTTGCTTTACTACTAGTTAGTAAGGTTTTTAAACCCTTGTGCCCTGACTTAAAGGTGTAAATAGAAATATTTGCTAGCTCTCTTTCATTGATGACTTTTCCAATGTGGATAATGCTATTATGTTCTTTTACCCACAAACCTTCACCGCCGACCAAGACGATATTTTTTGATTGTAAATGTGCTTTAAAATTTCTTGCGTGCAGGTCAGACATGGGAACGAGCCATTCACCCACAATAAAAATCCCTAGCGCTAGTAAAAAACCCAATTTAAGTACTGAGAATATAAGTTGTTTAACCGATAATCCCGCAGCGCGCATGGCCGTAAATTCTGAATTGGCGGATAAGGCACCTAGCCCAAGCAGTGCGCCAATCAAGGTCATAACCGGAAAGTATTCATAAAAAATACTTGGTAACTTAAACACCAAATAAATTGCTGCATGTAGATTGGTGTAAATCGCATCGGTTTTACCTGCTTCATCAATAAAAGCAAAAAAAGTTAGCAACGTGACGAGCGCAAAGCTGGTAATTAAGATGCCTTGTAGGGTGGCGCCCCAGAGATAGTAGTTAAGCGTTTTCATGATTGTTTACCGTAGCGCCGATGCACCAGCCATAGCGCGAGAATAATAAACGCAATATGAACCCACCATAAACCAAGCCAGTGTGGGATTTTTCCATCTTCAATGAGTGATTGCCCAGTAATGATGAGGTTGGCGTAGATCGCATACAGTAGGATGCCAATAGCTATTTTACCAAAGCGGCCTTCGCGTGGCGTGGTGTAACTTAATGGAAAGGCAAGCAATGCCATAATTGGAGCTTGTAAAATTAGCGCAATACGCCAATGAATTTCGCCATGGCTTTCATTGTCATCATTTTTTAAAAGGCTTAAAAATGATTCAGCTTCTAAATCTTTTGTGTTGGAAATAGACAGCGCAGGTATGTGGATACCATGTTCTCTAAAGTTGAAAATAGTAAATTCTTCGCTGATTTTGTCATGATCATAACTGCTGCCATTCTCAATTTTAAATATTCTATCGCCACTTTCAGGGTCGATATACAGAAGTGCTTTTTCGGCAGAAATAATTTTTTCATTATTAATCACTTTTTTGTCTGGGTTTTTTTTCGTATTATTGCTGTTAATTTCATTACTATATTCTGATTTATCTTCGATATGCAGGAAAAAGCGATTCATGACAACCTTGTCTTTATCAATACCCTCTACAAAAAGCGTGACTTTTTTATTGCCCGCCGTGGCGTGCATAAATTCACCCACAGGGATGCCTGCTGCTTCCGGCCTTTGTTTAATTTCATTTTTAATATCTTGGCTGGTTTTTTCAATAGCTGGTGTGGCAAATAAAACCAAGCCGGCTATTAATAACGTCAGAGGCCCTACAAAGAGAAATATACCCTTGTAAAACTGTTTTGGGCCAACACCAGATGCGTGTAATGCGGCAATTTCATGGTCACTATAGAGCCGACCAAAGGCAAACATCATGCCGATTAGAAGTGCGATTGGTACCAGTTTTATAATCCCGCCGACAGATTGTAATAAAACTAACTTACCAAGTGCGTCAACGGGAATACTGCCACCACTGACATCTCCTAGTAGGCGTACAAAAGTATTGCCAAGAATAATTAACAATAAAATAGATAGGGTGGCGAGAAAACCTAACATAATTTCTCGTACTAAATAGCGTTGAATGATCATTGACAGTTCACGTCAGGGTGTGCACGCAAATAGTCTTTATAAAAATCTTTATTTTCATCATGGTAATGCTTATAGCGCTCATGTGACCAGAGATATTGTTCAGGAAACTGTTTGATTTGCGCTTCAATAATCTGATTTAAACGAGAAATATCTTGATAATCATCACCACTGGGAAAATTATCTACCGGCGGTAAAATCCGCAGTAAATAGCCTTGGCGTTTATCTGAACCTTTGCCCAATAACCGTAAGGTGAATATTGGAATAATGGTCGCTTTTGTCATTTTTGCAATGCGAGCAGTGCTAGGATTTGTGGGTGCTTCCACACCAAAAAAGGGGATTAGCATGCTGCCTTTTAAACGGTAGTTTTGATCAGTGGCATACCAAGAAACATGGCCGTCTTTAAGGCTTTTAATCATTTGGCGTATATTGCGTTTTGAGATGGTTTTTCTAAAGTGTTTATTGCGTTCTTTAGCGACTAAATACTCTAATAATTTATTTTGATGCGGGCGGTATACCGCATCGACTGGAGTATGTGCGGCTATAATTCGTCCACCCACTTCAAGTGAGGTAAAGTGCGCACCGACTAATAAAATATTTTCCCCTGCTTCTTTGGCGGCTTTTATATGCTCTATTCCTTCAATGTGGGTAAGTTTTTCTAGGCGCTTTTCATTTCCCCACCAACTTTGAGCAGCATCTAATAAACCTTGCGCCAGTGAAATATAATGTTTTTTGTTTAGCGTATTTAATGCTTGCTTATCTAATTCAGGAAAAGCAATTTTAAGGTTAACACAACTGATTTTACGGCGTGAAGGGATGGCATGGTAAAGGAGCTTGCCGATAACAGCACCGATTCGCATTTGCCAAGGCCAAGGCAATCGAGTGATTAACCAAAGTAGGCCAAGACCCAGCCAGACAAGCCAATAACGGGGGTGATAAAATTTAGCAGGCATTGGATGTAGTGGACGTTACTTTTGCAAGCGGTACAAAGTACCACAGTAAGGGCAGCGTGATGTGCCATCTTTGGAGCTTTCGATGGCTAAAAATACTTTAGGGTGTGCACACCAAAGTGCAGACTCATTCATCGGGCAGTGCAGAGGAAGGTCAGCTTGAGTGACTGTCAGCTCATTGGTTAAGTTAAGCTTTTTATAATCCGCTTGTCTATCGTTGCTTTGTGCCATGCTTAGATCCTTTAGTGGTTATTGATGCTACTTGTTGCTTCTTATTCGTTGATATACGTTAGCCATTTTTTGTACTTTTCAACTTTTCCTTGCACAATATCAAAATACAATGATTGTAGTTTTTCTGTTATTGGGCCACGGGTTCTGCCACCAATAGGGCGGTTGTCTAATTCCCGAATTGGGGTTACTTCAGCAGCTGTACCACTGAAAAAGGCTTCATCCGCAATATAGACTTCATCTCGTGTGATGCGTTTTTCAACCAGCCGATAGCCCAAATCATCGGCTAACTCCATAATGGTGTTGCGGGTAATACCGTTAAGTGCGGAGGTTAAGTCAGGCGTATAGATGATGTTATCGCGAATAACAAAAATATTCTCACCACTGCCTTCTGCGACAAAACCTTCAACATCTAATAATAAGGCTTCATCATAGCCGTCGGTGATGGCTTCTTGTAGTGCTAGCATTGAGTTAATGTAATGCCCATTAGCTTTGGCTTTACACATACTGATATTGACGTGATGACGTGTAAAGGACGAGGTTTTAATGCGGATGCCTTTTTCCATATTATCAGCACCGAGGTACGAGCCCCACTCCCATGCGGCAACAATGGTGTGTGTTTTTAGGTTATCAGCACGCAAGCCCATGCCTTCAGAGCCGTAAAAACTCATTGGGCGTAGGTAGGCTGAATCTAGATTATTATCACGAACCGCAGATTTTTGTGCTTCGTTGAGTTCTTCATGTGAATAGGGGATATCCATATTCATAATTTTGGCGGAATCAAGTAAACGACGAGTGTGATCATCAAGTCGAAAGATTGCTGGGCCTTTGTCGGTTTTGTATGCACGAACGCCTTCAAAAACACCCATGCCGTAATGTAGCGTATGCGTTAAAACATGAATATTGGCATCACGCCAAGGTACCATTTTACCGTCAAACCAAATTACCCCATCACGATCAGACATCGACATCGTTTATTCTCCTTCGCTCTAAATTAATATAAGCGAAGGATACTACAAGCGTAAGGTTTCAACTACCTTGTCGTAACTTTTAATGGTGATGCCTAGCGTGAAGCAACACGGCGGTCAGGGTAACCAATTCCGTCTGCTTTCAAACGCTTATACTCAGCATAAACTCGTTTCACGTAATGACGTGTTTCTTTAAAAGGTGGTACACCTCGGTATTTATTAACATTACCTGGGCCGGCATTATAAGCTGCGATCGCAAGCTTAGGTTTACCGTTAAACATTTTAAGCATTTGGGCAATGTATTTAATACCACCTTGAATATTATGTTCAGGGTTCCAAGGGTCTGAAATACGTAAGCCTAATGCTGTTTGTGGCATTAACTGCATCAATCCAATGGCGCCAACACGTGATTTAGCACCTTCATTAAAACAAGACTCTTGGCGAACAATCGCATGGATTAACTCAGGGTCAACGTTGTAAATTTGTGAATAAATTTGAATGGTTTTTTTATAAAGTTTAGCTTTTTTAGCTAAGTGTTTATTACTGTGGCAGCCTACGATTATGCCGTTGTCCCTGCCATTGGCGTGCACCATATTTTTTAGTGCTTTTTCTGAGCGGATTCTTTTTGTACGCCATTTTTTACTTTTTTTAGAGTAGCGGCGTTTTTTTGATCCAGATCTTTTGGCCTTAGATTTTTTAACCAAGGTCTTTTTATTATTACTAATAGAGGCTTTTCCAGCTGGTTTTCTCAAGCTAGATTTATAAGCACCTGCTTTTTTAATGCGGTAAATCTTAACCAGTTTATTACCACTGCCGCTTAAGCGTTTACTGGTTAAAACGGTACGACCATCTTGAGTAATGTACTTATACATATCTGCATATACAGGCGCACTGCTGAAAAGTGAGGTGCAAAAGGTAAGCACTGCAAAAAATGTGTATTTATAAAAATTCAGGGGGCTGATTTTTTTCATAGTTAGGGTTTGTTTTATTTTTATTATTATTTTTAGAATGACTCAGTGGAGCGGGGGGAATCATTTTTATAAGATCGATGTTAAGTGATTATTGGGGAGCTGTCATGTAGATTACGATGAATGGCTTTTTGCTAGAGCGCGCGCGAACGTAAAAAGCCACCTCAAGAGGTGGCTAAAATGTGCAGATATCAAATCCGTATGAGTATCTACAACCAATGTATGTGTTAATTAAAGGGGGAATTAACACATGTGCGTAGAATACGAAGGCGTTGTTTTTAAAGATATTAAGATCGGAAGTTTGGTTGTCTTTTAGTGATAAGCTGTGAAGCTAAATCACTACTAGCTAAGGTTTTCACTTTTTAGTGAGTATTATTTATTCAAGTTCTTCATGATGAAATCGTTTATTCAATTAATTCAAAACACGCGGCATTGCTAGTGTAAAGGGTGCTATCACTGCATCAAAGTGATGCCCGTCATCGGCGACCATTTGGTACGTTCCCTGCATTGATCCCACAGGTGTTTCTAACATTGTACCGCTGGTGTAAGTAAAGGCGTTGGCTTGCCTTAAATAAGGCTGCTCTCCAATCACGCCTTTGCCTTTTACTTCTTGTATGCGGTTGTTTGCGTCGGTGATTACCCAGTGCCTGCTGAGTAACTTAGCGGCAATCTCTCCGTGATTTTCTATATTAATTGTGTAGGAGAATATATAACGATTTGCATCGGGATTTGATTCTGCTTCGATATATTGGGTGCTTACGGTTACGCGGATGTCATATTTGTTCATAGAGTGAGTATAATCGAAACTATGACGACATTCAGTTTTAATCCTATCGGTACGATCAATTCTTGTTATAAAGAGAAATTTGGTATTCCACGCCAGCCTAATTTAGTGCCAGCGGCTGAGACACAATTATTACTTAATCAAGAGTTTAGTGAAGAAAGCGTGCGTGGTCTTGAGGGTTTTTCGCATATTTGGATTAGTTTTATTTTTCATGCGACGCAAGCACAAGGTTGGAAGCCGATGGTTCGTCCACCACGCCTAGGCGGCAATAAAAAAGTAGGGGTGTTTGCGACTCGTTCAACGTTTAGGCCGAATCCTCTGGGCTTGTCGGTGGTTGAGCTTGAACGTATTGAGGCATCAGCGGCAGGAATAATTCTACATTTACGGGGTTGTGATTTGTTAGATCAAACCCCTGTGATCGATATTAAGCCCTATCTTCCGTATGTGGATGCCGTTTTTGATGCGCAGAGTGGCTTTGCTGAGAATTCTCCTGCGGTAAATCAGCAGGTTAAATTCTCACAACAAGCTAAAAGTGATTGTGAGCTAGCAACTTTAAGAATTGGGGTGGAGGTTGAAAAGCTTGTTTTGCAGGTTCTTCAGCTAGACCCTAGGCCTTCCTATAAACAAGGGGAGAAAACAGCACGCGTTTATTCAATGAAACTGTATGACTTTGACCTTAAATGGAAATATTTAGATGATAATAAAATCATGGTCTTAGCGCTGGTTTTGTAAGTATGCAGTTGGTCTGAAAATATTCAAGCTTACTTAAAGTTAGGGTATTATAAGCTTTGCTTAAAATTACAATAAATAAAACGTGCATAATAAAAAAGAGAGCATCAAATTTTTTTGATTGGGGAATCATGAAGGGGATTGGTAATAAACTAACGCAAGCGATTTTCTGTGTGTCCGTTGTATTTACGGCTACTGACTTTGTGTACGCTAAAAAAACTGATTCTAGCGACTCAAAACTAAGGCCACGTTTAGCAATAACGCATTATGATGCACGGCAAGAGAAGCAAGATTTACCCGGTAGTGTTGTTAAACTACTTAAAAAATATAAAATATCTGCTGATAATTTAAGCATTTATGTTCGTGACTTGAATGCGGATAAACCACTGTTAGAACATAATGTTGAAGTGATGCGAAATCCCGCATCAACCATGAAACTATTAACGACTTATGCAGGCTTAAAAGGTTTAGGGCCTAATTATTCTTGGCGAACAGAGGCTTGGCTGCGCGGTGAACTTGATGATAAAGGCGTGTTGGATGGTGACTTAATATTAAAAGGTTACGGCGATCCTTTTATGGTCTACGAGAACTTTTGGAAGTTTATAAAAACATTACGGATTAAAGGCTTAAAAGAAATCACGGGCAATTTAATAATTGATAATAGTTATTTTGAATTGCCAGAGCATGATGCTGCAGCGTTTGATGGTAAGCCATTTCGGGTTTATAACGCCCCAAGCTCCCCGTTAATGTTTAATTTTCAAGCGACTCGATTTTTGCTACGCCCAAAATTATCGGAGCTAGAAAAAACTAAACGAAGTAAAGTTAAAAGTAAAAAGAAAGTAACGAAAAAAACAAAAAGAAAGCTACTGGGTACGGTTGAAATTGTTCCGTATCCAGCGTTCTCAAAACTAAAGGTTGATAATCAGTTAAAACTGATTTCAGGAAAATGTAGGCGTTCTCACTTACGCCCCGAATTTTCTAAAACGGAAGATGGTGTACTGGTTATTAAAGGTAACTATGCAAAACGTTGTGGCCAGCGCTTTATATTACGGGCTGTTTCACCCCCTGAACAACATGCTTATAATGCATTTCGAGAGTTTTGGTCAGATTTACAAGGGAGTTTTAAAGGAGAGTTGAAATTAGGGCGGGTCAAGGCTGGTGATAAACGTTTTCATACTTATAGTTCAAAAACATTAAGTGAGCAAATCCGATTGATAAACAAATGGAGCAACAACGTGATGACCCAGCAAGTTTTGCTAACCTTAGGTGCTAAAAAGTTTGGTGTACCAGCAACCTTGAAAAAAGGCACAAAAGCAGTGATTGAAATATTGGCAGAAAATGGCATTGATACAGGTTATTCGGTCAGCTTCATTAACGATAATGAAAAAAATGTAACAAAAGATAATCATAAAATAGTTCTTGAAAATGGCTCAGGTTTATCCCGTAATGCAAAAATTAACGCCAAACAAATGGCAAGCTTATTAGAAACTGCCTATCGCGATCCTTTGATGCCAGAGTTTATGTCATCACTGGCGTTACCTGGTATTGATGGTACTTTGGTGAATCGTTTTCGTAAGGGTGATTTACGTGGGCGAAGCCATCTTAAAACAGGTACACTTAATTTTGTTTCAAGCATTGCAGGTTATATGTTGAACCGAAAGGGTAAGCGCCTAGTCATAGTGATACAGCATAACGGGAAAAGAACAGGTGGTGGGCGTGCTAAAAAAATACAGAATGCACTGCTAAGCTGGAGCTTCGAGCAATAATGATGTTAAAAATAATGCTTTCAGGGTTGGGTCTTTTTTGCCTGTCGTTTGTGACAGTGGCAGAAGAAGTCGTAGAGGTGGAAAAAAGGTCTGCGCCTGTTGTGGGTGCTAGCATACCTAATTTAGTGATAAAAACTACGGAGAAAACTAGAACAGATTTACCAACACCTATAACAAGTGGGGTTAAGTTTGAAAAGCCAAAAGAAAAAGTAAAAACTACTAAAAAATCAACAAAGCTAAATTTAGCCAGTATTGAAGTCACCGGCGTTGATGAGGAATTAGCAAAAAATATCGAATTACACATGCCCGTGACTGTGCCTGAATGTAAGGCTGATCGAGGTGAAGTTAAGCAGTTTTTCACCACAGTAAAAAAACGGTTACGCAAAGCCTCACGTGCGCTAGGCTACTACGATACAGAATTTAGATCAGGCGGTAAAATTGAGAAAGGCTGTTGGAAGTTACGGTTAAAAGTTACTCAGGGCAAGCCGACTAAAGTCATTTCGCAAAAAATTAGTATTGTGGGTGAGGGTGCTAGGCTTCCTATTTTTAGAAAAATCCTTAGCGAAAAGCCTTATAAAAAGGGTGATGTACTTAATCATAAACTATATATAGATTACAAAACCCGCATGTCCGATGCTGCGCAAGCATTAGGTTTTTTTGATGCCGAATTTGAAACGCACAGCATTCGGGTTGACGCTTTAGCGCATAAGGCAAAATTAGATTTAACGTTTAATACAGGGTCGAGATACCGTTATGGTGTGGTAACGATTGAACAGGATGTATTGGATGATTCGACTATCAATAATTACTTATTGTTAAAAACAGGCAAACCTTTCAAAGCAGAAGATCTGTTGCAACAACAGCAGTTACTACAACGCAGTGGCTATTTCAATACGATTAACATTACGGTAAAGCATGAACAAGCGAGTAATGGAAGTGTGCCCATTAGCATTAAATTAACTCGTAAAAAGCGTAATGCGTATAAGTTAAAGCTGGGTTACGGTTCTGAAACAGGGCCTCGAGTTGCGGTTGAAATGAATCGACGTTGGACGGGTAGTAATGGAAAAGCCTTAAAAGCGATTACACGAGTGTCTAAAAATGACCAGGTGGTGTCATTGTTTTTATTGAATCCGCAAGAAAAGCCTGAGGATGATACCTTGGTTTACAATATTGATTTTAAACGAGAAACAAAGCCAGATTCAATAAGTAAAAATATCAATGTGGGTGGAAAATTTAACCGTAAACGTGATAGTGGATGGGTACAAACAGCATCACTAGGTTTATTGCTTGATATAACAACACCAGAGGGTGAGGATGATCAGTTTTCAAAGTATATTCTATTTGGTGTTGGATTAGAAAAAACTAAAGCGGATAACCTATTATTCCCGTTAGATGGCTGGCGTATTAAGTACTCTGCAAATCTCGCATCAAAAGCATTGCTGAGTGACCAAGATATTTTACAAGCTAAGGTATCAGCAAAACGCATAAAACAATTGGGGGAAGGTCGCTTTTTGGGTCGTTTTGACGTCGGCAGTACCTTAGTAAATAATTATGATGAGTTACCTCAGGGTTTGCGTTATTACTCTGGTGGACAAAACAGTGTACGTGGTTATAAATTTTCTAGTCTAGGGGATAAGGTTGACAAGTTAGTGGATGGTGAAATTAAAACGGTTAATATTGGGGGGAGAAACTTATTAAATTTAAGCTTTGAATATCAATATCCTATCAATAAAGAATGGAGTATTGCTACTTTTACCGATATAGGAAATGCTTTTGATGACTGGGCTGATTATGAGCTAAAAGTGGGTGTGGGTTTTGGTGTCCGTTGGAAATCTCCCATCGGCCCTGTGCGTATTGATTTAGGTTTTCCGACTGACAGTCCTGAAGATAACTCAGAAGACAACTATAAAAAGCCGAGGCTTTATTTAGGCATAGGATCTGACCTGTGAGAAAGCACGTAAATGCCTATTTATTTTCACCTTTAGCATGGCTATTAACGATTCTAATAGTTACTTTGCTAATCATTGTGTTGTTGTTTCTTACCCCTGTTGGAACTAAAACTATTGCGAGCCTAGCGGACTCCTCTCTGGATGCATTAACGATTAAAGGTATTAAAGGTACCTTGCTTACCGGCTTGCATGTTGATGAGGTGAGTTGGTCTGACGGCGATAGTATTCTGTTGAAAAATGTTGATATTAAACTTCGCCATTTTGATACAAATCGAGAACGCTTGGTTGCTGATTTAATAACCGCAGATTACCTAAGTATTAATATAGCAACTCCAAGTAGTGCTGAGGATACAACCTCGCTTCCTGATTTTGGTTTGCCGTTAAATATTAACGCGCATGTTATAAAATTGGGTTCTTTGCGTATTACCGAGCCTGTTAAAGGCGATGAAGAAAGCCAAACTTTATTATTTCAAATTAAGGATTTAGAGTTAAGAAAAGTAACGATTAACGATGGTCATCTACGCTTTAGACAGTTACTTGGTGCGCCGATTATTATGGATCAACCGTTAAAAATTAATGTGCGGGAAGGTAACCTCAATATGAATCAGCCGCATGACTTAACAACTAGCGGTGATATTTCATACGACCACCCTGATTTAGGCAGTATGACAGGAACGATTGATCTAGCGGGAACACTCACCAACTATGAGTTTGAGGGATATATCAACCATCAACATAAGTTGGTGGGGCAACAGTCGATTAGCCTACAAGGTAAAGGTGATTATAAGCAAGTGACCTTGGATAATTTGAGTCTTGATAATGAAACCGATAGCATTATTGGTAATGGTTATGCTGTGTGGGATCCTGATATTCGTTGGGATTTTGACATGAATGCGAATAAGGTGAATACCCAAAAATACCTACCTGATTGGCCAATAGAAGCAAGCGCGCAGCTCAGTTATAACGGAAGTTATATTGATGGGATTTTGGAAAATAATCTGAATATAGTATCACTTAAAGGTACTTTACACGGTTTGCCAGTTTCAATTTCAGGGCAAATTAATGAGCGCGAAGGGTTAATCAGAACTAAAAATGTAATTGCTTATTTGGGTGATAATATTGTTAAAGCCAGTGGTGCAATTAGCGAGCCTTTTAACCTTAAGTGGAGTATTGATGCGCCAAAACTAAAACAAATCTCCCCCAGTTTGGTTAGCGCATTAAAGTTAACTGAAAAGCCACTGATTGGCGGAAGTATAAAAGGATCTGGTGTGTTAAAAGGTACTTTAAAACGTCCAGAACTTAAAGCTAAGCTCACTGCTAAGCACCTTGTTTATAACGATTTTAAGCAGGGTAAAGAAGCATTGATTGTTGAAACCGACTTAGAAGTATCAGAAAAAGGCTTGTTTGAACTTAAAAAATTACAAGTTAAAAGTGGCTCAAATGAAATTGTCGCAAGTGGCCAAGCTACTGAGCCTTATGCGGTTACATGGGATATTAAAGCTACAGATTTGAAGCAATTCTCACCACAGTTATCGGGTAGTGTGGTGGGTAAAGGTTTTTTTGAAGGTGCGTTGGGCGCACCTAAAATCAAACTAAAGTTAACAGCTAATAGACTTGCTTTTGATGGTTTTAAACAGGGTAAAGCAGCGATTAATTTAGCAGGTGATGTCAGCATTAATAAAATAGCCGGCAAGGATGTTATTCAGCTTAATACACTATTGTTACAAAGTGCGGGTAATAAAGTCACGCTAGACGGGCAGGTGAGTGAACCCTTAGCAATTAACTTTAAAATTGATGCGCCAAAAATCAATAAAATCTCCCCTGATTTAGGGGGGCGTTTAAGCGGTGAGGGATCGGTTAATGGTAGCTATCAATCCCCCATCATTAAAACGTCTATCACGGCTTCAAAAGTACGTTATAAAGATTTTGAGTTTGCAAAATCAGCATTAAAAGCCAGTGGAGAGGTTCAACTTGTTGAGGGTGTGCCCATAATTAAAGAGTTGATTACGCAAGCGGGTAAGAACCGTATTAAAATCTCAGGTAGAGCGAGTAGCCCCTTTGACTTAAATTGGGATATTGATAGCAAAAATCTTAAACAGTTAATGACTGGTTTATCAGGGCACTTAGTGGCAAAAGGTAAATTGCAAGGTACTATTGAGAAACCCATAATTAATGCGAAGGGGCAGGCAAAGAATATTATATTTCAGACGTTCAAATTAGGTTCTGCTAATTTCTCAGCAAAAACTAAAAATGGAAATTATAAAATTAGTGCTGATTTGAAAAAATTAGAATCGGCGGATCAAAAAATATCTCAAGCACAGTTTGATCTTAATGGTCGGATTGAAAACCATACCGTCAAACTCTCGTTTAAACATGAACTGGCAGCTGTAAAGCTGACCGCCAACGGTGGTTGGAAAAACAAACAATGGAGTGGAAATGTACAAAAGTTTGCTTTACAAGGTAAAGAATATGGCAAATGGCGTTTACAAAAACCAATTCACATCAGTGTTTCAGAGAAAGCCTTTAGTAGTTCAGAGCTTTGTTTAAGCGATAACAAAACACAGTTTTGTTCAACCGCTAGTTGGTCGGATGTTGCTGGTTTAAAAGCCAAGGGTAATCTTAATAAAACGCCGCTAGCCCTATTTAAGCCTTTCTTGCCTGAGGGTATCGAGCTTAATGGCTTAGTTAGCGGACGTTATGATATTAAGCAAAATAACGGCAAACCAAAGGGTTTTGTAAAACTAACCTTCCCTGATAGTAGTTTCTCTTTTAAAGGGGGGGATGGTGAGCAGCAGACGTTCTCATACGAAGCTGCTAAGGTAGATGCCAAAATTAACGATAAAACAATTCAAGCTAAAGCCACTATGAGTATTGTTAATCGCGGGCAACTCAATGCGGGTATGGAAATAAAGTTATCGCCCAAAAATGGTAAGCATACTATTAAAGGTACGGCTAACTTTGATGTGCCAAATATCAACTGGGCGCAAGAATTTGTGCCACATAGCCGTGGTTTACGTGGTCAATTCAATTCTAAAATATCCTTTTCTGGCTTATTAGAAAAACCCAAAATTACCGGCGTGGCTACCTTGAAAAAAGGCTATCTACGTTTACCTGAAGCAGGTACAGAAATCACTGATATTGGCATTAATATGACGGCTAACAAGCCCGGAGTTGTTGATATCAATGGTCAGATGTTTATGGGCAAAGGTAAAGTTAGCGTTACGGGTAATATGGATATTCGTGAAATAGCTAATTGGAAAGTTTACTTAAAACTAGCGGGCAAGAATCTACGTTTCATGGATACCAATGAAGTGCGCGCCTTTATGACGCCAGATTTGACCTTAGAAATCACGCCCAAAGTTATTGCTATAAAAGGAAAAATAATAATTCCCGAAGGTGAAATAAACTTAAAAGAACTACCTGAAACGAGTATTGATGAATCAGATGACGTGATTGTTGTTGGTGAGAAAAAAGCGGGAGAGCAGGTCTCGGCAATTAAAATTCAGCCAAATATCTTAATAGAACTGGGCGAAAAGGTTCGTTTAAATGCATTTGGCTTACGAGCAAAATTATCGGGAAAGGTGAATGTATCGCATAATCGCCGAGATATTCTAAGTAGCGGTTCTTTGCGTGTCACCGATGGAAAATATGAAGCCTATGGTCAATTGCTAGAAATTAGTAATGGGCGTCTAATTTTTAATGGCTCCCCTAAGTTGATTGGTATGGATATTCGCGCCACAAGAAAAATAAACTCTCAAACAGTTGGCGTTCACTTAGGCGGCACACTACTTAGCCCGAAATCAAAAATATTCTCAGAACCTGCGATTTCAGACAGTGATGCACTTGCTTACTTGTTGACTGGTCACAGTTTATCAACAGCATCAGGTAAGGAAAGCGCCTTGTTAATGTCGGCAGTACGTGGCCTAGGCATAACAGGTAATGACAGCATAATGTCAAAACTAGGATCCTCGTTGGGCTTGGATGATGTTAATTTTGTTGCGGGAGAGGATTTAGATAAAAGCCAAATTCAATTAGGTAAGCGTTTAGGCTCAAGCCTGTATGTGCGTTATTTGGTTGGCTTGTTTGATCAAACGCAAAAAGTGATTGTAGAATATAAAATCAATAAAATGCTCTCGCTTGAAGTTGAAACAAATATAGAAAACTACGGTTTGGACTTAATCTATGAGATTGAGAGGGACTAAGGAGAGGCTGATCAATTCCTATATGGTAAGCCACTGGGCTTATCTCTGCTAGAGGTTTACAGAATTTTATTGGATTTGCTCAGTCTCCTTGTCAGTATATTTCCTCGTAAACTTGAGATAGCCCGATTTAAGAAATCACTTAGCAATATTGCAGCAACCAAAGTAAAAGTTCTTATTAATTGTCGCATTAACCTCATAAGTAAAAGTTTTTGATGAACCATCGTTGTGGCAACTATTGGTTTTTTCTAAATTTACATCAACCATGTTACGGCCCTTATCGCCGCCAAGATTCATGCGAACTTTACGATTACTTTCCCACTCTTGATAATTTATAGGCATGTTAAAAGTTGGACGGCTGGGTACTTTAAGGCGCATTGCACCTTGGTTTAAATCTAAGGTTATACGCCAGTTTTTGGGTCTGCTGCCTTGGCAGTTAAAAATTTTTGATGGATGATTGCCATTATCTGAATACGCTACCTTTACATCGGATGCGCTCATTTTTACGGGCTGGTCATAGCGGTCACCACCAAATTGCTGTGGTTTATCTTCAGGCCTTGTTACGGGCATATTAATTACTTTCGCACGTTTTATAATATTACGAGAAGAGTTTGAAACAGCTCGCTTATTCTTAACAGTTACTTTTTTACTTTTCCTAACTAAAACACCTGTTTTTTTAAGGTACCGGGCTTTTACCCATCCTTGTTGTTTATTCCAGTTGACTTGGCGCCAAGTGGTTCGACCGACCTTTTTCTTTTTACCCGTTTCAACAATATCTTTAGCATCATAAGGCAGAGATATTTTAATACGTGATTTAGGGCTAGGGTAGGCGCGAAGTTTAAGTTTTTGTTTTTTTGTTAAATGGTTAACTTTAAAAATTGTAATTTTTTTGTCTGCGTAAGCCGTTGTTAGGTTGGCCGAGCTCGCAAAAATTGCTAAAGCTGAGAGTGTTGTTATTAGTGCCTTTCTCATAATAATCCCCCATGATTATCTGTATAAAATTCACTCAATTTTATATGAGTTGTTGGCATTGTAGCTTAACTTAGATTGGCTATCAAATAAGTTGGTGTGCTTATAAATACTGGATGAAATACCAATGATTAGGTGAGAAGTGAAGTTCATACGGCCTATTAGCAAGTTTTCAACAAAAAAGCAGTGGTGTATTTATACCCGACTCGTGAAAAGTTTTTTTTATAAAACTAACAATTTAGTTTTTCACCGTTCATCTGTGAACTTCCACCAAAAGTCTCATAAGCAGAGATTATTAATGATTTTGCTAATAATTTGCTTGGCTAATGAGTGTAATGCAAAATACTTATATACTTTCTTGATTCGTTTAAGTTTAATATCAGTGTAAAGTATTTTACATTTTACTTTGTTATAAGTAATAAAACCTCCCCTCCGTGCTTCTACAGAACAATGGATATCATAATTTACTAAGGATAGTAATATGAAATATTTACCTTCAAAAAGCCTAAGCCAAGCAACAAATATCGCTTTAAGCTTGGTTTTCACCAGTATATTATTAACAGCCTGTGGCGGTGGAGGGTCTGCTTCTGTCGATGCAAATGACAATGCGGCGGGTGGCGGTGGAAATGGTGGAAATATGGCTACAGCCCCAGTTTCAACTACAAGGACGACAACTCCAACAAGTACAAGTAAAACAAATGAAGCTCCCATTGCCAATGCAGGAACCTTTCTTAATATAACCGTCAATGCGTCTGCCCATATTAGCGGCTCTGGGCTTGATAATGATGGCAAAATTGTCGCTTATCAGTGGTCTGAAAATGGTCAAGTACTGGCTAATAGTAAAGCTTTTTCTTATGTTCCTGCTACTGTGGGTGAACATCAATTAATCCTTACCGTAACGGATGATAAAAAGGCAACCGGTATGGACACCCTTACCGTTATAGCTAAAGCAGCCCCTGTGACAACGGTACCTTGTATTAGCTTGGAAACTTTAAAAGGAAAAATTAAAAACAAGCAAGATATTTCAGCCGTTAATACCGGTTGTATCACCAATATGAGCAACTTGTTTTACAGTGAAACTGATTTTAATGATGATATTAGTGCTTGGGATGTTTCAAACGTTAGCGATATGAGCCATATGTTTGATGAAGCTACCAACTTTAATCAAGATATAAGTGCTTGGGATGTGTCAAATGTAACGGACATGAGTTTTATGTTTGACTCAACAGACCATTTCAATCAAGACATTAGTGGTTGGAATGTTTCGAATGTAGCCACCATGCATGAAATGTTTGAAGATGCGATAGCCTTTAATCAAGATATCAGTGCTTGGAATGTCGGCAATGTGACGAATATGAGCTATATGTTCTACGGAGCTACAGCCTTTACTGATCGTGACTTACGTAGCTGGGATGTGGTCAATGTTACCAAGCATATAGATTTTATGCTCGATGCAGGCATAAATAATACCGAGCCAAACTGGGAAACTTATGATTTAACGGCTCCTGTAATTAGTATGAATGGAGCTGATATAACCATTGAGCAAGGCGCAACCTATGTCGATGCAGGTGCAACTGCGATTGATAACATTGATGGTGTAATTACGCCTGTAGTAACGGGCACCGTCGATACACAGACTATTGGTACATACACCATCACCTATACAGCAACGGATGCGGCAGGTAATACCAGTACGGCGACAAGGCAAATTACTGTGATAGCGGTAATTCCGCAGAATCAAGCACCTACGGTTCTTAATGTACATACCAATTTAACAGAAAATAGCGCGTCACATGAAATCACGCTTTTAGGCAGCGATGCTGAAGGCGATACACTAAGCTACAGTATTGTCGTTCAGCCCACTCATGGAGTAGTAACCATTAATGGCAACAAAGCACTGTATACCCCTGAGACAAATTACTACGGGGTAGATAGCTTTACTTACAAAGCTAATGACGGTAATGCTGATAATGGCGATTCAAATATTGCCACGGTGAGTATAACGATTAGCGGGGTGAATAAAAAACCGACCGCAAATACTGGTGTAAATAAGACCGTTCAAGTCAATACTCCTGTTACTCTCACGGGAACAGCAATAGACGAAGATGGCACAATTGAAAGTTACCATTGGACAGAAGATGGAATAGAGTTAGCGACTACAGCACAGTTTGTTTATACACCAACTACCGAGGGTAAGCATACGCTAACCTTTATGGTACTTGATGATAAAAACGGAATGGCAACTGATACAGTAGAGGTAATTGCTACAGCTGTACCTAATGTAGCGCCTACAGCAAACGCAGGTGCGGATGCAAGTATTCAAGTTAATAAAGCGATTACACTCACAGGCGTAGGTACAGACTCTGATGGTAAAATCGTAAGTTACCAATGGAGCGAAGGATCTGCAAAACTAGCGACCACCGCTCAGTTTTCTTACACTCCAACAACCGTAGGTAAGCATATACTCACCTTAACGGTGGAGGATGATAAAGGTGAGACGGCAACCGATACGGTAGCGATAACCGCAACGGCTATACCTAATGTAGCGCCTACAGCAAACGCAGGTGCGGATGCAAGTATTCAAGTTAATAAAGCGATCACACTCACAGGCGTAGGTACAGACTCTGATGGTAAAATCGTAAGTTACCAATGGAGCGAAGGATCTGAAAAACTAGCGACCACCGCTCAGTTTTCTTACACTCCAACAACCGTAGGTAAGCATATCCTCACCTTAACGGTGGAGGATGATAAAGGTGCGATTGGAACCGATACGGTAGCGATAACCGCAACGGCTATACCTAATGTAGCGCCTACAGCAAACGCAGGTGCGGATGCAAGTATTCAAGTTAATAAAGCGATCACACTCACAGGCGTAGGTACAGACTCTGATGGTAAAATCGTAAGTTACCAATGGAGCGAAGGATCTGCAAAACTAGCGACCACCGCTCAGTTTTCTTACACTCCAACAACGGTAGGCAAGCATATCCTCACCTTAACGGTGGAGGATGATAAAGGTGCGATTGGAACCGATACGGCAGCGATAACCGCAACGGCTATACCTAATGTAGCGCCTGTTGCTAAAAATACAGGTGAGAATCGAGTTGTCGAATTAAAAACGATTAAGTTACTTGGCAGTGGTAGTGATGCCGATGGTAATAGTTTAAGTTTTAGATGGTCGCCCAGCACCTATTTAAGTGATCCCAATATCGCTCAGCCAACCCTAACTGCGCCCGCGTTAACTGCTGATAAGGAAATAAAGTATACCTTAACCGTTACTGATAACGGTATTCCTCCGTTGAGTGGTAAAGCTAGTGTTACAGTTTCTTTTCAAAATATTCCCTCTCAACCTCAAAACTTACAAGCAATATCAGGTGATAAACAATTGAAACTAACCTGGGATACAGTTTCAGATGCCACTTTCTATGATGCTTGTTATTCAACTAACGTAATAGTAACCCCAAGAATTTGTAACGCTCCAGGTGAGAAAAAGGTTCTTAATATAAAGAACGCGGGATTTATAACGGGTTTAACTGCCGATACAAATTATCACATCGTACTTATTCCTGGAAATACCCATGGATACGGTCTGCCTAGTGTTGAAGTTGTTCAAATAACAAAACCCGATACTAAAAAACTAAAAGCTCCCCCTGCAGGAAAAATTTATTTTGGTGCAAACCCAGGGTTTAAAGATGAAGAAGAAGTGGTGACCCAAACAATTAAACATTTTGATGAAATTGCAGGCAAGCCTGCTATGTGGTCTTACTTTTCAAATAAATGGAAAGAAAGTATTGTGTACCCTAAAAATAAAATTCAGACCATTGTTGATAATGGTAAGGTTCCTTTTATACGCTTGATGCCGATGGGATCAATTAAGTATGATCTTGATGTTTATAATATCTGTCCAAAAATAAACTTTAATTCTTTTGTAGAGGCAAAAAAATCCTATAAAGAAACGTGCCAAACTCTCGACTTGAAATCAATTGATAGAACAGGTGTTGTTAAATACAGTCTAAAGAATATTGCCACTAATAAAGATATCGAAAATGAACTTCGCAAATGGGCGCAAGATGCTAATGCGCATTATGAAAAAACTAAAACTCCGTTATTGATAGATTTTGCTTGGGAAATGAATGGCTATTGGTTTCCTTGGGGAGGCGAACATCAAAAACCTACTGATTATATAGCAGCGTACCAGCGTGTTATTCAGATTTTTAGAGATGAAGGTGTTAATCATGTAACGTGGTTTTTTCATGCAGATGTTTCTAAGACCCCGTATGAGAGCGAGAAACTAGATAACCCCTTTAGATCATCTGTTTTTGACCCAGCTAAGTATTACCCTGGGGATGATTATATTGATTGGTTAGGCTTTAGTCTTTATGGTTTAAATGATTACACGCAGGCACAAGATCAATGGATAGAATTTAAAGATGTTGCTGAAGCTACTTCGGTATTCTCCACTGGGAAAAATAAATTTGAACATCTTGCAAGTATCTCAAATAAACCTATAGCGTTGCTGGAATTTGGAGTAACCGATAAGCATGGAAGTAATGGAGCGACTAAAAAAGCAACGTGGTATAAAAATGCTTTTAAGAGCATAAAAACATTAAAAGATGCATCGGGTAAGAAAAGAATTAAGGCAATTAGTTATTGGAACGAAAAGTGGGATGTAGCTGATATGACTATTGACTCATCTCCAGAAGCGCAAAAGCAGTTTCAATCATTAATTAAAGCCCCTACTTTTATTAATCAGCCCATTTGGGAGTAGTATTTGGTACTATCGTTTGTATGCTATGAGAACTACTAAATGAGGGATTTAAGAGTTTCGTTTAAGGTTTAATGACAAAAACAGTTACATCGCGGATAATGATCTTATTATTGTAACCCCTAAGATAACTCGTTATGTCTGGAAAGATTTTTATACAAACCCACGGTTGCCAAATGAATGAATATGATTCAGCGAAAATGCTGGATGTACTCAAAGATTCTGATGGTCTCGAATTAACCGATAATGCCGATGAAGCCGATGTGTTATTGCTTAATACTTGCTCAATTCGTGAGAAAGCGCAGGAGAAAGTGTTTCATCAATTAGGCCGTTGGCGAAAAATTAAAGAGAAAAACCCGCATGTAATAATTGGTGTGGGTGGCTGTGTGGCAAGTCAAGAAGGTGAGGCTCTACAAAAGCGTGCGCCCGTAGTTGATGTGATCTTTGGCCCGCAAACTTTACATCGATTGCCTGAGCTGGTAGCAGAAGCTAAACAAACCAAGAAATTTGTAATGGATACCTCTTTTCCTGAGATTGAAAAGTTTGACCGTCTCCCTGAGCCTGTTGCAGAAGGTGTTAGCGCATTCGTCTCTATCATGGAAGGTTGCAGTAAATATTGTACCTTTTGTGTAGTGCCATATACCCGTGGCACCGAAATATCTCGCCCCTTTGATGATGTGATTGCTGAGGTGGCTAAGTTAGCCGAGCAGGGTGTTCGTGAGATTAACTTGCTGGGGCAGAATGTGAATGCATTTCGTGGTGAAATGCATAATGGGGATATTGCAGATTTAGCCATGCTGATTCATTACGTAGCTGCGGTTGAAGGTATTGACCGCATACGTTACACGACCTCGCACCCTGTTGAGTTTAGTGACAGCTTAATTCAGGCGTACGCCGAAGTGCCAGAGCTAGTAAACCATTTGCACCTTCCTGTGCAAAGTGGCTCTGACCGCATTTTAGCTGCCATGAAGCGTGGTCATATGGCGGTTGAGTACAAACAAAAAATTCGTAAACTTCGTGAAATTCGCCCTGACATTAGTTTGTCATCCGATTTTATTATCGGCTTCCCGGGTGAGACCGATAAAGACTATGAAGACACCATGAACTTAATTGAAGAGATCGGTTTTGATAAAAGCTTTAGCTTTATTTACAGCGCGCGCCCAGGTACACCCGCGGCATCTTTTGAAGATGATGTGCCGATGGCAGTAAAGAAAACTCGTTTATTTCGTTTGCAGCAACGGATTACTGAAATGGAACAAGCAATTAGTCAAAAGATGGTGGGTACAGAAGTTACTGTGCTGGTTGAACGCGCCTCAAAGAAAAACCCGAAACAAATGGCAGGTCGCACTGAAAACAATCGTATTGTAAACTTTGATGGTGATGCATCGTTGATAGGAAATTTTGCCAAAGTTGAAATTAGCGAAGCACAACCCAATTCTTTACGTGGTAAACTAGTTAAATAGCAATGTTAAGGAAGAAACTATGAAGTGGCGTGATAGAAAGCAAAGCAGAAATGTAGAAGATAGAAGATCAAGTAGTGGCGGATTAGGTGGTGGTCGCGGTCTTCCCTCCATCGGAACCTTGATGTTTTTATGGCCTTTAGTGAAACCTTTATTACGTTCAAAACTAGGCTTGGCGGTTGTTGGTGTAGGCGCTGCAGCATATTTCTTTATGCCTTCGTTGATGGGTGGTGGTAGCCCTAAACCTGTGAGTGAGGCCGCAGATGATGAGCAGGCCGCTTTCATTAAAACCGTTATGGCAGATACAGAAGCTGTGTGGGGTAATGTGTTTGCACAAGCAGGTGAGCGCTATCCAGCGCCGAAGCTGGTTTTATATCGAGGTGGAACGCGCAGCGGTTGTGGCCCAGCAAGTTCAGGGATGGGGCCGTTTTACTGTCCATCAGATCAAAAAGTATATGTGGATTTAAGCTTCTTTAATGATTTGAAAAGAAAACACGGCGCTGGTGGTGACTTTGCACAAGCCTATGTTTTAGCCCATGAAGTTGGGCATCATATTCAAAATATGGAAGGCACACTCGATAAAGTACAACGTGCTAAACAACAAGTTCGTGGCAATGACGATAATAAACTGCAAGTGATGGTGGAGTTACAGGCAGATTGTTATGCAGGTGTGTGGACTAATCACGCGCAAAAGAAGTTTAAAATATTAGAAGCAGGCGACTTAGAGGAAGCCTTAACCGCTGCAGCCTCAATTGGTGATGATCGTTTGCAAAAGCAAGCACAAGGTTTTGCAATACCGCATACGTTTACTCATGGTAGCTCTAAACAGCGTGTTGAATGGTTCTCACGCGGGGTTAAAAGTGGCATGTTGAAGGATTGTAATACGTTTAATTGAGTTTCATTAACTTCTTGTAACAATAAAAATGCCTATTCAGTTGAATAGGCATTTTTATTGGAAAGTATAGTGATTGCCTTGACTGTTCTCAAATACGAACTAAGCTAAGAATATAAAGAGGGCGTAGTACGAGAAATGGTAATTAACTGTGTGTTTCGTATATCAAATATGCAAAGCCTCTTCATATAAAAACAACGACATAAAGGCACTTAAAATGACTAATATCTTAGAGCTAAATACTCAGAATTCTAAAATTAAAGAGCTATCAAGCGTGCTCCAATATTTAATTTCAAACAAAGAGATGTGTAATACGCAGGTAACCTGTGATCTGTTTTTGGATTACGCAGAACAGGTAACGAATCATTTGTATTTAGAAGAAAAAGACGTTTACCGGCATTTGTTAAATCACAATGATAGTCAAGTAAGAAATACCAGTAACGACTTCTTTTCGGGTTCAATTGAAATCAAACGAGTGTTTAATGAATACTTAGGACGGTGGTGTAAACATAAAAAGCTACGTGTAATTAAACATCAAGAATTCATGCAAGACTCTAAAGAAATTTTTGAGTTGGTGTTGAATCGGGTTAATGCCGAGACAACGATACTTTACCCCTTAATTGAGAGTGCTTTAGACAAAAAAATTGCAGCGTAGTAAACTTGGTTTTTTGAAGCTAAATATACACTTAGAGAAGTGAAATGGGTACAAGTATTCGTGTTTCTAAGTGTGGATATGGTTTGAATTTCTTTTTAGTAGGAGAAGTTGATGGATCAATACATAGTTTACTTGCTTATCGTTGCAGTTACCGTCGCTAGCCCAGGCCCTGGGGTAATCCTTACCTTGTCTAACGCGATTCGATTTGGTGTTAAATCAGCGTTGTTTGGCGTGTTAGGTATCGCTTTGGGTATTTTTATTATCGCTATTATTTCAGCAAGTAGTTTGGGCGTGTTGTTGGCTTCCTCGGCAGTGGCTTTTAGCGTTTTAAAGTATATTGGTGCGGCCTATTTGATTTATTTAGGCGTCAAACTTTGGCGTTCACCGCCTATTAGTTTTCAAAAAGAAGAAGTTGATGAGGGCGAAAATCAGCTAATAAAACAGCAATACGGCTTTTGCTTTAAAGAAGGTTTTTTGATTACGTTATTAAATCCAAAACCAATATTTTTCTTTATGTCCTTATTTCCACAATTTATAAATCATCAGCAAAGTTATTATTTTCAATTTACGGTTTTAACGCTCACTTTCTGTAGCATGATTCTTATTGTACACAGTATTTATGCTTTTGCAGCAAATTCAATTAAAGGCTGGCTAGCATCACCGAAAGGCTCTAAAACAGTTAATCGAGCTGGTGGAGGAGTTTTTGTTTTATTTGGAGTGGGTTTGGCTACAACGCAAAAATAAATGTTATAGGTTTGATTTGTGATTTTACTATTACCAGCTCCACACTTAGAAAAATGAAATAGAATGCAAATATTTGGTTCACAACATTATTAGTTTGCACACTATATTCAAAATATCTTAGGTTAGCCATAGGTTTTAGTGAGCGCTACTGCACTCAATTATGCTTTAGTGTAAACGGGGATTTTTTGGATGCACTGTGGATTTAAAGATTTTTGTTATATCCGTGTTTCTAAGTATGGATTTGGGTTTTAATAGAAAACGCTAATAAAAGCCCCCATCCGATTAGAAAGCAAAGCCCACCGAGTGGTGTTATCATGCCAAAAAACTTTGTACCTGTTAACGCATAAGCATAGAGGCTTCCTGAAAAAAGAATAATTCCTAAGGTAAAAAATATTCCCGATAAAGTTAGCTGGCTAGATTGGGCTTGGCTTAAGGCTAACCCGATAATAAGTAATGCACCTGCATGATAAAATTGGTATTCAACCCCTGTTTGAAAGCGTGCTAAAGCATGTTCTGTTAACTTACCTTCTAGCCCATGTGCGCCAAAAGCGCCAATCATTACACCAAGTAATCCAAAGGTTGCACCGATACTAAGAAAGTAATTCATATTTAACGCTCCAATATTATGTTATCTGCTTGATTTTTATGCGAACGATACCATCTTAGCATGTCTTAATAACAATTTTTTAAACGCTATGGACTATAAAGATTATTATAAAATATTAGGTGTTGAGCGGGATGTAAGTCAGTCAGAGCTTAAAAAGGCTTACCGCAAGATGGCTCGTAAATATCATCCTGATGTCAGCAAAGAGGCGGATGCCGAAGAGCGCTTTAAAGAAGTGAATGAGGCGTATGAGGTGCTGGGGGATGAGGGTAAACGTTCTCAGTACGATACTCTGGGTAGTAACTACCAAAATGGCCAAAATTTTAATCCGCCACCTGGTTGGGAGGGGGGCTTTGATTTTAATCAGTTTTCGCAAGGTGCGCATGGACAGCAAGCAGGTGGCGCTGGTTTTAGTGATTTCTTTGAGTCTATGTTTGGTGGTGCTGCAGGTAGTGCGGGTTTTCAGCAGGGAGGTTTTGGTCAACAACGTCGCAAACCATCTGCTGAAACGATGATTCTATGGGTTGATTTAGAAGATGTATTTTCTGGTGGTAAGAAGAAAGTTCGTTTACCAAGTGGCTCAACCATAGAAGTTAAAATACCGAAAGGTTTTGAGGATGGTAAAAAAATCCGTCTTACTGGTAAGGGCTCAAATGGAGCTGATATACATTTAAAAATACAACTTAAAAAACATTCTCTTTATAAGGTTGATGGTAAAAATTTAACTATAGAGTTGCCTATAGCGCCGTGGGAGGCAGCCCTAGGTGCGAGTCTAAATGTGGATACCTTGGCGGGTAAGATTAAATTGAAGATACCCGAAGGCTCTGAATCAGGAAAGAAAATGCGTCTAAAAGGTCGGGGGTTGCCAAGTGCTTCGACGTCACTAACAGGTGATCAATTTGTAGTCTTGCAAATAAAAACACCACCTGCCACTACAAATGAAGAAAAAGCCTTTTATCACGAAATGCAGAAGAAGTTTGACTGGAGCCCTCGTTAAGCTTATAAGAGAATAGAATTCTCCGATCGTGCAAGCTAAAGATGTCAAGGTCAAAAAATGATCAGTTTTAACATGAAATTAATTTCCCTTTTATTCGTTCTACTCCTGAGCTTTAGTAGTAGTGTTCAAGCAAAGCTTCCGTTTGCCGTGAATGGAAAACCATTACCATCATTAGCGGATATGTTAGAAAAAATAACACCTGCAGTGGTTAATATAACGACCGAGGCTGCTATGCAGGGAGCGAACCTAAAAGACCCTGTTTATCGCCATTTCTTCGGTAAGCGACTTCCTGCTAAGAAAAAGAAAACTCGAGGCACAGGATCGGGAATTATTGTCGATGCAGATAGTGGTTACATTGTTACCAATGCACATGTTATTGAGGGTGCTGGTAAAATTATTGTAACGCTGACCGATCAACGTCAGTTTTATGCCGAAATTACGGGTATCGATAATAGTGCAGATATTGCAGTAATTCGTATATTACCCGAGCGTCTTACAGCAATGCCGATGGCTAATAGCAAAAAAGTCAGGGTGGGTGATTTTGTGGTTGCCATTGGCAATCCGTATGGCTTAGGGCAGTCTGTCTCATCTGGTATTGTAAGTGCATTGGGCAGAACAGGTTTGGGAATAGAGCATTACGAAGACTTTATTCAAACCGATGCACCTATTAACCCAGGTAATTCAGGAGGAGCCTTAGTAAATTTAAGAGGTGAGTTAATTGGTATTAATACCGCGATATTGGGAAATAGCAATGGCGGTAATGTTGGAATTGGCTTTGCTATTCCTGTATCAATGGTTATTAATATTAAAGACCAAATTGTACAAAATGGTCAGGTAGAAAGAGGCCAACTTGGAATAGAAATTCAAGATGTTAGACCGGCGTTGGTTAAAGCGTTTAAATTAAAAGATGGACTGGGTGCATTAATTTCAGGTGTTGCAATGCGCTCTCCTGCGGAACTGGCTGGTATTAAAGAGGGTGATGTTATTATTCGAATAAATGGCGTAACCGTTAGAAATAGCTCAAATTTAAAAAGTATGATTGCCAATATGCGTATGGGTGCCAAGGTTGATATGGAATACGTGAGAGATGGTTTAGTGCTAAAAAGTGTCGCCACTGTAGGTGAGGTTAGTTCTGCATCGTATAGCAAGCGGCAAAAAATTATAGAGCCTACAAAAGTAAAGCCCAAATCACCTAAAAAATACTATCAAGACCCTTGGAACTTTTAGCACCATAATCTCCTCTGTATAGCCGTCACTAAATTAGCTTCAATTTTCTGTCTCTGTCTCTGTGAATTTATCCGATTTTAGTAAGTTTATCGCCAGCTGCTTATGCAGATAACTTGATTATTAAAGCTTTAGACGTTTTTTTTGTCACCGAGTTGCGATATAGGTCTCTAATCATAATTAGATGTTACTTATGAGTTTGGAGAAGAAGTGTTTGCTCATCGAGTATTAACACTTCCTTCGACTTTTTTCTTGCAGATTAGCGGTTTGCCAGTTATCCTAGTAACTGAAGACTTTATCAGTACTAGCTCGAAACGACTGAAGGATTGTAGTCTTATAGCGTTATCAGCAAGTGGTACTTGTTCCATTTGTTGACCATCCGCAGCGAGGGAAGATAAAACTTATGAACACTTAAGCCCGGTGTTCTTTATCTTTCTTGCGGACACAGGTTTGGTGTCCCCAATCCAGACCTGTTCTTTTAACCCCGCTTTTGAGCGGGGTTTTTTTATGAGAATTTATTTATCGCTAGATATTCCTATATATTTTTCAGGTGGTTGTAGCCATTTATCTAAGTGATTGCTAAGCTCTTCAACGCCTGAACCTTTTAATGCAGAAAACATCTGCACGCTGAACTCATTGGAATAATTTTTTAATTGATGTCTTGTTCTGAGTAAAGCTGTCTTTGCCTGCCCATGTTTTAATTTATCATGCTTATTTAAAACGATATGCACTGGAAGTTGATGGGCCTCAGCCCAATTTAGCATGTTTATATCGTATTCCAGCATGGGGCGTCTAATATCCATTACAATGACTAAGCCTTGTAATGTCATGCGATCTCTCAAGTAAGATTCTATAAAGCGTTGCCATTCAAACTTGACTTTATTGGGTACTTTGGCATAGCCGTAGCCTGGTAAATCAACCAAGAATTTATCATCAGGTAAGCCAAAAAAATTTATTAGTTGTGTTCTTCCTGGGGTTTTACTCGTTCTAGCTAAGCTTTTTTGTTGGCACAAACGGTTCAACGTGCTGGATTTACCCGAGTTTGAACGTCCTGAAAAGGCCACTTCAAACCCTTGCTCAGGTGGTAATGTTTTAGTTGTGCTAGCACTTTGCAAAAAGCACGCTTGTTGATAAAAAGCGCTCATGATTTATTCTCAATGTTGGTATATAAGCTGATTTTTTTTGATATGAATCAACTCATTTAATGTAAAAAAAAGTTCTTAGTTAATGTTCTGTATTTTTTGGACAAGGTCCTAAAGTATATGGTATAAAACGCCGCTAATTGATAGTAAATTAATACAAGAGTATTTCTTTATTTTTTTATCGTTAAAAAATAGAAGTATGAGACCTTTGCACGAGAGTGCAAAAATCCCACAAAAATGGGATAATAGCATTTTACCCAACAGGTTCACAAAATGGCTTGGAAAAATATCAAACAGCAAAGTTTTGCCGATGATCTTGTTGTGA
>Ga0256839_1000372_pt1 | contig 58239 bp, 45 predicted proteins | sample 354166metaG_FD_185968 | JGI IMG/M metagenome (GOLD analysis project Ga0256839, IMG submission 185968) | Hydrothermal vent microbial communities from Mid Atlantic Ridge, Atlantic Ocean - 354-166 | ecosystem: Environmental > Aquatic > Marine > Hydrothermal vents | place: Atlantic Ocean: Mid...
CTCCAGCATCTTCAGGCGCTTCACGTCCGAAAGCCCCATGCCGCCATAGTTGGATTTGTATTTGCAGAACGTCGCCGGGCTCAGCCCATGCCGGCGACAAACCTCCGCCTCGGCATCCCGTTCGGCGTGGCCCTCGAACCAATGGCGGGCTCACGCCTCACCCTGTTCCTTGATCATCGCAATGATTTGCGCCTCCGTAAAACGGCTCTTTCGCATTCGTCTGCTCCTTTCTGATCGGGCAGACTCTACTTCAAAATGCGGGCGTTCGCGGGGGGCAGGTCAACTCCCCGCCGGGGTCTCCATGGACTGCAGCCCGGCGCCGCCCTGTTCGGGCAGGGTGACGAATGGCCGCCCGGAACGGCGGCTTGCCGGGCGCCACATCCAAGCCGGGCCTGCGACCGGTTCGGCGCGGAGAAGGCAGGCGCGCCTTCCGCCTCGCCGCCCGGCCCGCATGAACATCGCCCGATCATTGTTCCGGGCCGGGGAGGCATGGGCGGGCAGGAATACGGGTGACGGCCCCTCGGACGGGCCCCCGCCCGGCCTCAGCCGATGCGCTCCCACAGCTGGCGCACCGGGTGGCCCGCGTGTTTCTCGACCGCCTCGGCCGCCTCCAGGGCCAGATCCTCGCGGTAGCGCGCGGCGATCAGCTGCACGCCGACGGGATGGCCATGCGCCAGCCCCACCGGCACCACCGCCGCGGGCAGGCCCAGGTGGTTCACCACGCCGATATAGCGCCCGGCGTCGCGGAACATGTTCATCAGCGCCCCGGCGCCCCCGGTATCGGCGCGCGGCCCGAACGCGCGCTGCACCGAGACCGGTGCCAGGATCACCGGGAACTCCTCGAGCAGCAGCGACCAGTTGCGGATGTGGCGCGAGCGCTCGGCCAGGGCCTGCATGTAGCCGGCAAGGTCCAGCGGCTCGGCCGCTCCGAGGTAATCGTCGAGGATGGCGTTGAATTCCGCCGAGGCGATCGGGCGCATGGTGCTTTCCTGCAGCACCCGCACCTCGTTCATCAGGAGGTTGAACCAGTTGTGCCAGCCCTCCAGCAGCTCCGGCACTTCGATCTCCTCCACCTCGTAGCCCTCGGCGGCCAGGTGATCGGCGGCCTGGCGGATCAGCGCCACCACCTCGGCGTCGGGCTTCATGTCGGGGCTGATCGGGGCGAGGCCGACCCTGATCGGGCGCCTGCGCCGCGGCCCGGCCATGGGCGCGGGCACCCACCACGGGTCGCGCGGATCGAAGCGGCGCATCGCCTCGAGCCCCAGCCGGACATCGGCCACCGAGCGCGCCATCGGTCCCTGGACCGAGAACAGCTGGGCGGCGATCGGGCGCTCGGCGGTGGCGGTGTCGTTATGGGCCGGCACCCGGCCGAGCGTGGGCCGGATGGTGGCCACGCCGTTGCAATGGGCCGGCCAGCGCAGGCTGCCGGCGATGTCGTTGCCGTGCGCCAGCGCGCCGATTCCGGCGGCCAGCGCCGCGCCCGCCCCGCCCGAGGACCCGCCGCAGGTGATGGCACTGTCCCAGGGGTTGAGCGTCAGCCCGTGCAGCGGATTGTCGGTGAACCCGCGCAGGGAGAACTCCGGGGTGTTGGTCAGGCCGATGCAGATGGCCCCGGCCGCGCGCAGGTTGCGCACCACCGGCGCGTCGCTTGGCGCGATGTTGTCCTTCAGCGCCACCAGGCCGTTGGAATTGGCCTGGCCCTTGTAGTCCACGTTGATCTTGACGGTGACCGGCACCCCGAAGAGCGGCCCCGGCGCCTCGCCGCGGGCCAGCGCGCGGTCGGCCTCGCGCGCGGCGGCGAGCGCCTGATCGCCCAGGTCCACCACCACCGCATTCAGCGCCGGGTTGACTTCGCGCATGCGCGCCACATGGGCGCTGACCGCCTCCGTCGCCGAGATGTCGCGCTTGCGGATCGCCTCGGCGATGCGGGTGGCGGACCATTGCCAGAGGGGAGCGTTCATGGGCGGCGGCCTTTCGTCAGCGCACGAGAAACAGGGAAAGTTCGGGGGTGAAGATGACCGCCACAGACCCGGCCTGCAAGGCCGCCGGCAGGCGTGCCGAGGAAAACCCCGTGGGCGGCATGGTTGCGGTTCACCCTCGGCGCACAGGACGACAGCCGCACCTTCGGCAGGATGCCGGGGAGGATCCGGGCATCGAACGGGGCCGAAGATCGGGGTTCCGGCATCAGTGATTTCGCCATCGGTGCCGTAATCGGTGCCGCAAAGGATCATCGGGGCAAGGGATCATCGGGGTCGGGGCGCAATGACCCTCCCGGCGTGCCGCCGCTGCCCGCGCCTCCGGCGAAAAGGGGCTGGAACAGCCTTCCCCGAGCGGCGGCGGGCCACCGCGCCGGGGGCGGGTGCAGGTGCACAAACACTTCCGTCCCCGGGCGGGAGAGGATAGCATCCCTCCAGCCAGTGGAGCGTTCACGTTTCGGGGATCGGTTGTCTGACGACGGCGAAGAATTTCCGGCGGCCTGCCTCGCCATCGATCTGGAGGTCGATCCGAAGGAGGCACGGCTGCTGTCATTCGCCGCGGTGGCCGGCGGTGGCGAAACCCTTGTGGTGCATCGGGGGGGCGATGCCGGCGGCGCGCTGGATGCACTCGAGGCCGCGGCCGGCGGTTTCCGGCATCTGGCGGGGCACAACATCCTGCATTTCGACCTGCCGCATCTGGTTGCCCACCGGCCGGGGCTGTCGCGCCTGGGAGCGGGGGCGCTCGACACGTTGTGGCTGAACCCCCTGGCCTTTCCGCGCAACCCCTATCATCATCTTGTCAAGCACTATCAGGACGGGCGGCTGAACGCGGGGCATGTGAACGATCCCGAGCTGGACGCGCAGCTCGTGCTCGAGCTGCTGCGCGAGCAGATCGCGGCCCTGCGGGCGCTCGGAAAACGGGAGCCGGATGCCCTGACCGCCTATCACTACCTGTCCTGCATGGGCGATGCCCGGGGCGGGTTCGACGCGTTCTTCCGTGCCATCCGCGGGGCAGAGAGGCCCGGGGAGTCCGCCGGCCGGAAGGCTGTCCTGCGCCTGCTGGAGGGGCGGGCCTGCGGGCGACGGATCGAACAGACGCTGCAACGGCTGGCAGAGCCGCAGCTGGGCTGGCCGATGGCCTATACGCTGTCGTGGATCTCTGTTGCAGGCGGGGATTCGGTGATGCCGCCTTGGGTCAGGCTCCGTTTCCCCGAGGCTTCTGCCATCGTCCGCTTCCTGAGGGATACCGCCTGCGGCGCGCCGGGTTGCGACTGGTGCGCCGAGCATGCCGATCCGCGCAAGGCCCTGCAGCGCTGGTTCGGCTTTCCGTCCTTTCGTCCGGAGCCGGCGGACGAAAGGGGCCGCTCGCTGCAGGAGCGGATCGTCGCCGGGGCGATGGCCGGCCGGAGTCAGCTGGGGGTGCTGCCCACCGGAACGGGCAAGTCGATCTGCTACCAGATCCCGGCGCTGTCGAAATTCGACCGGACCGGGGCGCTGACGGTGGTGATCTCGCCGCTGGTGGCGCTGATGGCCGACCAGATCGAGGGCCTGCGGCGGCACGGGGTTTCCGCCGCGGTAACGGTCAACGGGCAGATGTCGCTGCCCGAAAGGCATGATGCGCTCGAGCGGGTCCGCATGGGTGATGCGGCGATCCTGCTGATCGCCCCCGAGCAGCTGCGCAGCCCTTCCGTACGGGCGGTCCTGAAGCAGCGCGAGGTGGGGTTCTGGGTTCTGGACGAGGCGCATTGCCTTTCCGGCTGGGGGCATGATTTCCGGCCCGACTACCGCTACATAAGCCGCTTCATCCGCGAATATTCGGCCGGGGAAACGCCGGCGCCGCTCCTGTGCCTGACGGCGACGGCAAAACCCGAGGTGATCGGCGAAATCCGCGATCATTTCAAGGAGCGCCTGGGAGTCCGGCTCGAGCTTCTGGACGGGGGGGGCCGGCGGGCCAATCTTTCCTTCGAGGTCCGCGAGAGCAGTCGCGGCCGCAAGTTTGCCGAACTTGCCGATCTGATCGACCGGCACCTGCCGCCCAGGGAGCGCTCGGGCGCAATCGTCTATTGCGCAACCCGCAGGAGGGCCGAAAGGGTGGCCGGGTTCCTGCAGGCGCAGGAAATGGCGGCGGAGCGTTTCCACGCCGGGCTGGAGCCCGAGGAGAAGGCGGATATCCAGGAGCGTTTCCGCAGCGGCGAACTGCGCGTGATCGCGGCGACCAGTGCCTTCGGGATGGGGATCGACAAGCCGGATGTCAGGCTTGTCGTCCATTTCGACATTCCGGCTTCTCTGGAAAGCTACCTGCAGGAGGCCGGGCGCGCGGGGCGGGACCGGCAACCCGCCAGATGCGTGCTTCTCTTCTCCGGAGAGGACGTGGAGCGGCAGTTCGGTCTCTCCGCGCGCGCGCGGCTGGAGCGCCACGAGATCTCGGCCGTGCTGAAGGCGCTCCGCCGGCTGGCGGCGCGCACGGGTGCGCAGGAGGAGGTCGTCGCCACCCCGGGCGAGATCCTGCGCGAGGAAAGAGACGACGCCTTCGCACGGGACAGCGCCACCGATGACACCCGGGTCAGGACGGCCATTGCCTGGCTCGAAGAAGCGCAGCTGCTGAGCAGGGAGGAGAACCGCGTCCGGGTCTATCCTTCGGCGCTGCGCGTGGGCACCGAGGCGCAGGCACGGGAAATTCTCGCGCGGGCCGCGATCAGCGATGCGCGGCGCGGGCAGCTGCTGAAGATCGCCCGCCACCTGATGAACGCACCGCCGGAGCACGGAGTTTCGACGGATGAGCTCATGGGGGTGAGCGGGCTGTCGCCGAGCGCGCTGGTAAAGGCCCTGAACGACCTGGAAAGCCTGGGGATCGCCAGCAATGAAACCGCGGTGAGCGTGTTCCTTCATGTCGGGGTCGGCAACGGTTCGGTGCAGCGCTTCGAACGGGCTTCCAGGCTCGAAGGCGCCCTGGTTGCGCTGCTGCGTGAAACCTGCCCCGAAGCCGACGAGGGCGCGCTGCTGCCGCTCAACCTGGCCAGGACCTGCCAGGGGCTGCGCGACCTGGGGCATGCGGGCGTGCGCCCGGATGTCGTCGAGGCGCTGTTGCGCGGCCTGGCGCAGGATGGCCGCGACCAGGAGGGCGGCAGGGGAAACATCCGCCTTCGCAGGCTGTCGCGCAACACGATCGGCGTCCGGCTGCAGCGCGACTGGGAGGCCGTGGAAAGAACCGCCGAGGTCCGCCGCAACGGGGCCGGGGCCCTGTTGCGCCTGCTGATCGACAAGGTGGGCAAGAGGCGACGGGGAAAGGACATCCGGGTCGAGACCACCCTGGGCGAACTCCACGCCTGCCTTGCCGGCGACATCGCCCTGCGCGCGGCGGTGCATGATGCAACGCGGCTGCTGAACCGGGCGCTGCTGTGGCTGCACGAACAGTCGGTCGTGACACTGGGAAAGGGGCTGTCGATCTTTCGGCCGGCGCTTACGGTGCGGCTCTCTCCGAAGGGCGGGAATTTCCTGCAGAAAGATTTCGCGCCGCTTGCGGCTCATTATGCGGAGCAGACCCTGCAGACCCATGTGATGGCCGAATATGCGCAGAGGGGCCTGCAATCCGTGCCCGAGGCGCTGCGCCTGGCCGAGGACTACTTCACCCTGGAACAGAAGCGCTTCCTCCGCCGCTGGATGCCCGGGCGCGATACTGCGCTGCGCCGCCAGGCGACATCGGACTCGTGGAACAGGATCGTCAAGGCGCTGAACAACCCGGCTCAGGAAAGGATCGTCGCCGACGAGCGCGAGCAAACCAATGTTCTGATCCTGGCCGGGCCGGGGTCTGGCAAGACCCGGGTTCTGGTTCACCGGATCGCCTATCTGGTACGGATCCGCCGCCAGGATCCGCGCGGGATACTGGTGCTGACCTACAACCGGCATGCCGCCGGCGAGATCCGCGAGCGCCTGAGGGTGCTGATCGACGAAGAGGGCGCCCAGGTGACCGTCTCCACCTGCCATGCGCTTGCCATGCGGCTTCTGGGGGTCAGCTTTGCCGGGCGTGCGGCGCAGACGCATGATTTCGACGGCATCATCCGCGAGGCGGTGCACCAGCTCTCCGGTGCCGGGCTGCCCAGAGCCGAGGCAGAGGCCCGCCGCCAGGAGCTGATCCGGGGGTATCGCTGGATCCTGGTGGATGAATACCAGGATATCGGCCCCGAGGAATACGCCCTGATCCGCGCCGTGGCCGGGCGCTCGCTCGATGACCCGGAAATGAAGCTCAGCCTCTTTGCTGTGGGGGATGACGATCAGAACATCTATTCTTTCGCCGGGGCCTCCGTCGAATTCATCCGCCGATTCGAGCAGGACTATGCCGCCCGCCCCGGTTATCTGACCGAGAACTACCGCGCCAGCCGGCGGCTGATCGAGGCGGCCAACCATGTGATTGCACCGGCGCGCAACCGGATGAAGGCCGGTCACGACATCAGGGTGAACGCCGCGCGCGCCGCAGAGCCTGCGGGCGGCGTGCTGGAGGCGCTCGATCCTGTCGCCCGGGGGCGGGTCCAGATTCTGGAAGTCGCCGACGAGACGGCCCAGGCGGTGGCTGCGCTGGACGATCTCTGCCGCCTTTCGCAGCTCGATCCGGAGTGGCGCTGGGCCGGAGCCGCGATCATCTCCCGCCAGTGGCGGCAGCTGCAGCCGGTGCGTTCCTGTGCCGAGGCGCGGGGGATCCCGGTCGAGATCGCCAGCGAGCAGTCGCCTCCCCTGTGGCGTCTGCGCGAGATGCAGGATTTCATCGACCGGATCCGCCAGCGCCGGGAGACACTCCTTTCGCTGAAGGATCTCGTCGCGCTGCACAATACCCTGCCCGAAAACAGGTGGTCGGAGCTCATCATGCAGGGGCTTCTGGAACTGAACCACGAACTTGCCGGCAAGCCCGCCCCCGGGGGCGACATCATCGAGTGGCTCGCGGAGTGGGCGCGCGAGATGCGCGGGTTGCAGAAGGGGCTGATGCTGCTCAGTGCGCATCGTGCCAAGGGGCTGGAATTCGATCATGTGATCACGCTTGACGGCGGCTGGGAGCGCAGGTCGGAAGGAGAAGACGCCGACGCGCCACGCCGGCTGTTCTATGTGGCGATGACCAGGGCCCGCAAGAGCCTTGCCGCCTGCGCTCTGGGCGGGCGGCATCCGTTCCTGGATACGGCCGCCAACCCCGATCTGCTGGTACGCGCGCCGCATGTGTGCCCCGAGGCACGGGCGGAGGGTGCCCGGCGCTACCAGGGCACGGGCGCGGGAGATGTCGATCTGTCCTTCGCCGGCAGGCTCGCCCGGGGAGCGTCGGAGCTTGCCGCGATCGGCCGGTTGCAGGTGGGAGATCCGCTGAAGCTGGTGCGGGGCAACGGCCGCTGGCTGGTGCGCGATGCCGGTGGCGCCCTCGTCGGCAGGATGGCCCGGAGCTATGAGCCGCCGGCGGGGTGCGTGTTCGTTTCAGGGCATGTGGCGGCCATGCTCAGATGGCGCAGATCCGACAGCGAAGAATGCTATCGGGCCATGATGCAGCGCGAGGAATGGGATGTGGTGCTGCCCGAGTTCGTGTTCCGGCAAGGAGAGGAGAGGTGAGCGGAAGGGGGCGAGCCGCCGGCGGGCCGGTGCGCGTCGGCGCTTTCGCCGCAGGCCGCGCCGCGGGGAAGGATGCGCCGGCGCCGCCTCCGTGCCGACCTGCTGCCGCCCGAACCTCCTTCAGTCGCGTCTCGGGGGGGCGTTGCGCCGCTGGCCGTGCTGCCCGAGCGCCAGCCCCGTCAGGATCAGCGCCAGCGCCGCGAACATCTGCGCGGGCAGGGCCTCGTCCAGAAAGAGCGCGCCGAAGATCAGCGCCCATACCGGAACCTGGTAATTGGCCAGGGACAGGAAGGCCGGCCCGGCGCTGCGCACCACCGCCACGATCAGCAGATTCGCTGCCGCCGTGGGCAGCGCGGCGAGGTAGAGCACCGCCAGGGCCGGGCGCGGCGGAAAGTTCTCGGGCCAGCCCTCCACGACCAGGGCCACCGGCACGATCAGAAGCGCCGCCAGGGAGGTCGCTCCCGCCGCGAAGGCGATCGGGTCGACCGGCGGTGCCAGGCGGGTGACGATTCCGCCCACCGCGTAGCTGGCCGCGGCAGCCAGGCAGGCCAGTCGCGCCAGCTGTTCCAGATCGGCGCCGCGCAACTGCAACGCGTCCGGTCCGATCAGCAGCACCGTGCCGGCAAAGCCGATCACGAAGCCGGCTGTCCGGGGCAGTGTCATCCGTTCACCCGGCAGCAGCAGATGCGCCAGCGGCAGCACGATCAGCGGCACCGTGGCCATGCTGACCCCGGCAAAACCGGAACTCACCCGCGCCTGCGCCCAGGACAGCAGGAAGAACGGCAAGGCCATTGAAAAGACGCCGAACCCGGCCGCCGCCAGCCAGATGCGCCGCCCCCGGGCAGTGGCCGGCGACGGCAGGCGCCCGCCCAGAAGCCGGCTGGCCAGCAGCAGGAACAGCGCGCCCAGCGAGATCCGGCCGGCGGCGACGCTCAGCGGCCCGAAGCCGGTGATCGCCACCGAGATCGTCATGAAGGACGATCCCCAGATCAGCGCCACCAGCAGCACCATCAGCCAGTTCTTCGCTCCCGGCGCGGCGCTCACCGGCCCTGCTCCCGATCATGCGCCTGCCCGCGCTCCGGCTGCGCACCGGGCGCGCCCCGCCCCCCCGCCGCGGCTGGCGGGGCGGGGCGCTGCCAGCAGGCGGGCAGCGCGCGCTTCCTTTCGCGGGCGATCAGTTCTTCTCCTGATCGACCAGCTTCCCGGCGGAGATCCAGGGCATCATCTCGCGCAGCTTGCGGCCCACCTCCTCGATCTGATGGGCGTCGTTGAGCCGCCGCGTGCCCTTGAAGAAGGGCTGGCCGACGGCGTTTTCCTGCATGAAGTCGCGCACGAAGGCGCCCGACTGGATGTCGTCGAGGATGGCCTTCATCCGCTGCTTGGTCTCCTCCTTGGGCAGCACCCGCGGCCCCGAGACATACTCGCCGTATTCGGCGGTGTTGGAAATCGAGTAGTTCATGTTGGCGATGCCGCCCTCGTAGATCAGGTCGACGATCAGCTTCACCTCGTGCAGGCACTCGAAATAGGCCATCTCGGGGGCATAGCCCGCCTCGACCAGGGTTTCGAAGCCCGAGCGGATCAGCTCCACCAGTCCGCCGCAGAGCACCGCCTGTTCGCCGAACAGATCGGTTTCGCATTCTTCGCGGAAGGTGGTCTCGATGATCCCCGAGCGCCCGCCGCCGATGGCCGAGCAGTAGGACAGCGCCAGCTCCAGCGCGCGGCCGCTTTCGTCGCGCTCCACCGCCACCAGGCAGGGCACACCGCCGCCCTTGAGGTATTCGCCGCGCACCGTGTGGCCGGGGCCCTTGGGGGCCATCATGATCACGTCGACCCCCGCCTTCGGCTCGATCAGCCCGAAGTGGATGTTCAGCCCGTGGGCGAAGGCGATTGCCGCGCCCTCGCGGATGTTGTCATGGACGTATTTGCGGTAGGTCTCGGCCTGCAGCTCGTCGGGCATGGTGAACATCATCAGGTCGCACCAGGCGGCGGCCTCGGCGATGCCCATCACCGTCAGCCCCTCGGCCTCGGCCTTCTTCGCGCTGGGGCTGCCCTCGCGCAGGGCGATGGCGATGTGCTTCGCTCCCGAATCGCGCAGGTTCAGCGCATGGGCGTGGCCCTGGCTGCCGTAGCCGAGGATGGCCACCTTCCTGTCCTTGATCAGGTTGATGTCGCAGTCGCGGTCGTAATACACGCGCATGGGAGATCCTTTCATTCGGGTCTTTTTCACGATGAAAATAGAAGCTTTTCGGGAAATTGATCTGTCAATATTGAAAATCATACCGAAAATATGGAAATATCATTCCTGAAAACGAAACATGTGATATTTCCATGCTTGACGATGCCGGCCGGCGCCTGTTGCGTCACCTGCTCGATGCGCCCCAGACCCCGGTGGCCGAACTGGCGCGGCGCGCCGGCATGAGCCCGGCCACCGCCGCCCGCCGGCTCGAACGGCTGCGGGAGGAGGGCATCCTGAAGGGGCGGCACGCCGTCATCAACTGGCGGGCGCTGGGCTATTCGGTGGAGGTGTCCTTGCGCTTTACCCTGGACAAGACCGCCCCGCGCGCCTTCGATGCGTTTCTCGCCGCCGCCCGGAAGGTGCCGGAAGTGACCGAGATCCAGACCTTCCTGGGGCGGGTGGACGTGCGCCTGTCTCTGGTGGCGCGCGACATGGCCCATTATCAGGAGATCTACCGCGACCGCATCCTGACCCTGCCGCATATCGCCGATATCGAGGCGCTGATGCACATCGCTTCCATCAAGCGCGCCTCGGGGCTGCCGCTGTGATAGCGCTCGACGATCTGGACCGCCGCCTGCTGCGGGCGCTGGTGGACGATGCCACGCTGAGTGCGGGCGCGCTGGCGCGGCGGTTCGGGCGCTCGCAGCCGGCCATCTGGCGGCGGTTGAAACGGCTGGAGGAGGCCGGGGTGCTGGCCGGGCAACGGGTGGAGCTGGACCTGGAGCGCCTGGGCTTCGGGGTGAGCGCGTTCCTCGGCGTGAAGCTGGCCGCCAGGGGGCGCGTCGGCCTGGAGGACTTCGAACGCGCGGTCGGCGCCATTCCCGAGGTGCGGATGGTCGAGCATGTGCTGGGGCTTTACGATTACCGCCTGCGGGTGGTGGCCCGCGACATCGCCGATTTCGAGCGCGTGCTGCGCCGGCGGATCATGGCGCTGCCGGGAGTGGGGGATGTGGAGGCCAACGTGCTGCTGAGCGAAGAGCGCCTGCCCGGGCCGATCGGGTAGGCGGGGTTGGGGGCAGGGGGCGTCTGCCCCCCTCCCGGCCTTGCGGCCGCTTCACCCCCCGAGAGTATTTGCCGCAAGATGAAGCAGGAGCTGCACGGCAAGAGCACCCTTGCCAAGGGTTCTGCCAGGCGTAAGTTGGCGGCAAAACACCGGAGCCCCCCATGCCTGCACTGCTGCCCGACATCGACCCCGACGGCCTGCTCGAATATTCCGTGGTCTTTACCGACCGTTCCCTCAACCACATGTCCGCCGCCTTCCAGCAGGTGATGCGCGATATCCACGACACGCTGTGCGAGGTCTACAGCGCCGATGCGGTTGCCGTGGTTCCCGGCGGCGGGACATGTGCCATGGAAAGCGTGGCGCGCCAGTTCGCGAGTGGCGAGAAGGTGCTGGTCATCCGCAACGGGCTGTTTTCCTATCGCTGGAGCGAGATCTTCCGGGCCGGGGCGATTCCTTCCGGAGAGGTGGTGCTGAAGGCGCGCCGGCAGGGCCCGGAAACCGACGCGCCCTTTGCGCCGCCGCCGCTGGAAGAGGTGACGGCGCGGATCGCCGCCGAGCGGCCGGCTGTCGTCTTCGCGCCGCATGTGGAAACCGCATCCGGCATCATCCTGCCCGACGCCTATCTGGATGCGCTGGCCGAGGCCACCCATGCCGTCGGCGGGCTGTTCGTGCTCGACTGCATCGCCTCGGGAGCGGTCTGGGTGGACATGCGCGCGCGGGGGGTGGATGTGCTGATCTCGGCCCCGCAGAAGGGCTGGTCCTCGCCGCCATCGGCCGGGCTGGTGATGCTGGGGCGCCAGGCGCTGGTGCGCCTCGAGACGCGCCGGAGCACGAGTTTTGCGCTCGATCTGAAGAAGTGGCTTTCGGTCATGCTGGCCTATACCGGCGGGGGGCATGCCTATCACGCCACCATGCCCACCGATGCGCTGCGCGCCTTTCGCGACAACATGCTCGAGGCGATGGCCTTCGGCTTCGAGGAGCTGTGCGCCGCCCAGTGGAAGCAGGGGCGGCGGGTGCGGCGGATGCTGGCCGAACGGGGGGTGAAATCGGTGGCGGCCGAAGGTTTCGAGGCGCCGGGGGTGGTGGTCTCCCACACCGATGATCCGGAGATCCGCAGCGGCGCGAAATTCCGCTCCCGGGGCGTTCAGATCGCCGCCGGCGTGCCGCTCCACTGCGACGAGGGCGCGGATTTCTCGAGTTTCCGGATCGGCCTGTTCGGGCTGGACAAGCTGTATGACGTAGAGGCCAGCCTCGAACGGCTGGGCCGGGCGCTCGACGGGGTGTTCCCGCCGCACTGAGCCCCGCGCGCGGTGTTCCGCTTTCCCCGCCTGCTCCGCCTGCCTTCAGCCCGGCCCCATGCCGACCCGGATCAGCGCCCGGCGCAGCGGTGCGATGTCATGGGCGGCACGCAGCCCGGACAGCCGCAGCGCCTGCAGTGCCGGCCGGCCCGAGCGCGTCACCCGGTTGAACAGGTCGATCGCGCGGGCCCGGCGGGCGATATCCCGCAGCCGGGCGCCTTCGTAGGCGGCCAGCGCCTCCGGCCGGCCCGGGTCTTCCGGGTGCCGCCCCGTCGCTTCCAGCAGGGCGGCGATGTCGTTGAGCGAGGTATTGAGCCCCTGCGCCCCGATCGGCGGCAGCACATGGGCCGCCTCGGCAACCAGCGCCACCCGTGCCGCCGTCAGCCGCTCGGCGCGCTGCGAGATGATCGGAAACAGCGCCCGCCCCGAGGCCAGGCGCAGGCCGCGAAACAGCCCTGCCGCGCGCTGCTCCATCGCCGCGTTGAAGGCCGTCTCCGTCATCTCCAGCAGTTCCACGGCCCGCCGGCCCGGGTTCATCCAGACGATGGCCGAGGCCGGGCGCCCCTCCACATCGGCGAGCGGCACCATGGTGAAGGGGCCGCCTTCGTGGTAGATCTCGGTGCTGACGTTGCCATGCGGCTGTTCGTGGGTGGCGGTGAACGCCAGCGACTTCTGACCGTAGCGGGTGGTGCGCACGCCGATTCCGGCCGCTTCGCGCACGGGCGAATCGCGCCCGTCGGCGCCGACCACCAGCCGGGCGCGGATGCGGCTGCCGTCGCTCAGGGAAACCAGCACCGCGTCGCTGCGCCGGATCATGCCGGAAAAGCCGGTGCCGAAGCGCAGATCGACATTGCCCCGACGTTCGAGCCAGCCCAGGAGCTCGCGTCGGATCACCCAGTTGAGGAAATTCCAGCCCAGAGGCTCCGCGCTGCCGCTCCCGCGGGAGCGAAAGATGCGTTTGTCGCGTGGTGCGGGGGGTGTGCCGACCGTGTCCACGATGCGCAGCGCCTCAAGCGGCACCGCATGGGGGGCCAGTGCCGGCCACAGGCCGATCCGCTCGAACAGCGCCCGGGCAGGCTGCAGAAAGGCGGTGGAGCGCAGGTCGCTTCCGGGAGCGTCGCCACGGGTTATCGGCGGGGCCGGGTCGAGCAGCACCACCGAACGGCCGGCTGCGGAAAAGCCCGCCGCGGCGACGAGCCCGGCCGGCCCGCCGCCGGCGATCAGGATATCTGCCCGCCCGGCGTTCACGGGGCGTGCTCCGGTGCCGCTCCCAGAGGGGCGAGAAAGGCGGCGAGATCGTCGGTATGGTGGTGCACATGATGGTGGTGCACAGGGGCGTCCCCGCGGGGGGGAGCGGCCACGAGAATCGTGCGCATCCCCATCGCGTGCGGCGCGGCCAGGTTGCGCGGGTCGTCCTCGAACATCGCTGCCTGCTCCGGCCTGAGCCCGTCGGCGGCGAAAACCGTCTCGAAGGCGGCCCGTTCGGGCTTGGGGCGAAAGCCGGCATGCTCGATCCCGTAAACCGCGTCGAATACATCCGACAGACCGCGCGCCGCCAGCACCCGCTGCGCATGCTCCGCCGGGCCGTTGGTATGGACGATCCGCCGCCCGGGCAGGGCTGCGATGGCGGCGGCCAGATCCGGCGCCGGGCGCAGCGGGGACAGGTCGATGTCGTGCACCTCGTGCAGATAGGGGCCCGGATCCACGCCGTGCTCGCGCATCAGCCCGGCCAGTGTCGTGCCGTAGGTGCGCCAGTAATGCCGGCGCAGCCGGTCGGCCTGCGCGCGGGGGCAGCCCAGCGCGCGCATCACCCACTCGGTCATGCGCCGCTCGATCTGCTCGAACAGCGCTGCCTCCGGCGGGTAGAGCGTGTTGTCCAGGTCGAAGACCCAGGCACGAATCCGGCTGAAGGGCGAATGCGACATGCCGACAGGCTAGCGGCTCGCGCCGGCGCTGCAAGGCGCAATATGCCCGCCGGAGCGCCCGGCCCTTGAAACCGGCGCCGATCCGGGCAAGTCTCGACCCGTTCAGGAGGAGAGGATGCGCGACACTCGCCCCGGCCCGAAGGATGCCTACGAGCTGATCCTCAAGGCCATCGACATCGGCGATTACCGGCCCGGAGACCGGCTGGTGGAAAGCGAGCTGGCCGAACGCTTCGGCATGTCGCGCACGCCGATCCGCGAGGCGCTGCAACGGCTCGAAACCCAGTCCATCCTGCGCCGGGACGGGCGCTCGCTGATCGTCGCGTCGCTGGATCACAACCAGCTGGCCGAACTTTACGTCGTCCGGGGGGAGCTGGAAGGGCTGGCCGCGGCGCTCGCGGCCCGGCACGCCACGGCCGAGGAGGTGCGCGTGCTGCGCGATCTTGTCGCCCAGGACCGGGCTCATGTGGGCGACCCCGAGGCGCTTGCCCGGGCCAACCGCCGCTTCCACAAGCAGCTGCATCTGGCATCGCACAACCGCTACCTGGTGCAGCAGCTCGAACTGGTGCACCGCACCATGGCACTTCTGGCCACGACCTCGCTTGCGGCCGAAGGGCGCAGCGCCGCGGCGCTGGACGAGCATGCGCGGATCGTCGAGGCGATCGCCGCCGGTGATCCGGAGGCGGCGCGTGCGGCGCTCCGGACCCATATCTCCAGGGCTTTCGAGACCCGGCTCAAGCTGGATGCGACAGGAGCAGAGGGGGCATGACGGCTTCCGCTCCGGTGCCGCCCGGCACGCCCGGCAGCTTCCCGGGTGCCGGGACCTGCCCGCTCCTGCCGCCCGCGCCGCTCCGGGGCGCGGGCACGTCGGTGTGCCCGGCGTTGCGGGCCTGTGGATCGATCCGTCCGGGCCGGCCGTGCTCGGTCTTGTCCCAGTAGAAGGGTTTCGCGATCAGCTCCCACAACCCCTTGTAGGCGGCGATTGTGGCCAGGGGGAAATACAGGTGCAGGCTGGGCAGCCAGATCCACAGCCCGCGGTGGCGGCCGGGCGCCAGCGCGAGCCAGCCGACCAGGAGCGTCACCAGTTCGGACATGAAGAACAGCGCTGCCAGGAGGTAGAGCGCGGTGGGCGAGAGCACCCCGGCCAGCGGGTGGGAAACCCCCAGCGGAAGGGTCCAGAAGCTCCACAGCAGAGGGGCCAGCAGGAACTGCGACAGCGCCCCGAGAAACAGCAGCTGCACGCCAAGGAACCGCCAGGCGCCCAGATCCCGCCACAGCCGGGCCGGCCGGCGCATGTGCACTGCCCAGGTGATCGCATAGCCCTTCAGCCAGCGCGAGCGCTGCCGGATCCAGGGCCAGACGCGGCAGTTCGCCTCTTCCTCGGTGAGCGTGGGCAGAAGCTCCGTCCGGTAGCCGCGCCGGGCCAGGCGGATGCCCAGATCGGCATCCTCGGTGACATTGTGCGCATCCCAGCCGCCGATCTCCTCCAGCGCCGCGCGGCGGAAGAAGAGCGTCGTCCCCCCCAGCGGGATGACGAAGCCCAGACGCTCCAGCCCCGGCAGCACCACCCGGAACCAGGTGGCGTATTCGATGGTGAAGCAGCGCGACAGCCAGTTGCTGCGTGAATTGTAGAAGTCGAGCACCCCTTGCAGGCAGGCCACTTCGGGACCGCGCTCGTGAAAGCGGCGGACGACCCGGAACAGCTGGTCCGGTTCGGGGGCGTCCTCGGCGTCATAGACCCCGATGATGCTGCCCTTGCAGAAGTCCAGCGCATAGTTCAGCGCCCGGGGCTTGGTCTTGAGGCGGCCCGCCGGGACCTGCACCTGCCGCATCCAGCGCGGCAGGCGGGCGGCCTGCAGGGCTTCCCGGGTCACCCGGTCGTCGCTTTCCAGGACAAGGCAGATGTCGAGCAGTTCGCGCGGGTAGTTGAGCCGCCCGAGGCGGCGCACGAGCCGCCCGGCGATCTCGCGTTCGCGATAGAGCGGCACCAGGATCGAGATCTTCGGCAGCAGCATCGCCTTCTGCTTCCGGTTGCGCCGGCTGACGAAGAGCAGCCCGTCGCGCCTGGTCGCGCGGATGTTGGCAATGGCGGCGGCGGCCTTCAGGATGCTGTTGGTCAGAAGCGCGAGAATCGCCCAGCCGAACAGTGCCAGCAGGGTGGCCCGTGGCGCGGCGATGGCCCCTGCAAGCAGTGCGATCAGCCCGGCGGCCACGAGCCGGGCCATGGCGCGCGAATCCCAGTGGCGGCAGCTCTCCGGGGCCTCCACCCGCTCTTCGGCGCGCGCGGCCAGGGCGGCTTCCCCCTGTTGCAGCAGCACCCGCTGCAGGCGGCTTTCGGGGGCAACCAGCATCAGCGCCGGCCCGAAGGAGGCCGGCAGCATCTGGCGGATCAGGTGGAAGCGTTCGGGCCGGCAGGTGGCCACCAGCGTGGCCGCCCCGACCCGGCGCAGCGGCAGGATCCCGAGCCGCAGGCAGTTTGCCACCCCCACTGCGTGCAGGAGCCGGCTGTCGGGCGGGGCGGCATCCAGGTCGGCGAGGCCGCAGCCGAACTGCCGGGCGAGGCCGCGGGCCAGCGCGTCTTCGTCGATCATGCCGTTGGCCAGCAGGATCTCGCCGAACAGCGTATCCTCGCGTGCGCGCATGGCCACCGCTCTGATCAGGTCTCCGGGGGAGAGCGCGCCCATTTCCACCAGGATCTGGCCGAGCAGCGGTGCGCGGCGGCGGCGCCTGCGCGGCACCAGCAGCAACGGCGCGGCCCCGACGGGGGGGCTCGGAGGAGGGGTGGAAAGCTGGTTCATCGGGCTTCACAGGTTGCGGGCTGCGAAGCATCCTAGGGGTCGGGTGGTTAACGGGGCCTTAACCGGCCATGGCATCAAGCTGCCTTTTCAATGGCTTCCACGAAGGTCTCGAACAGATAGTAGCTGTCCTGCGGCCCGGGGCTGGCCTCGGGGTGATACTGCACCGAGAACACCGGGCGGTCGCGCAGGGCAATGCCGCAGTTGGAGCCGTCGAACAGGCTCACATGGGTTTCCTCCACGCCCTCGGGGAGGCTCTGACTGTCCACGGTGAAGCCGTGGTTCATCGAGGTGATCTCCACCTTGCCGCTGCGCAGGTCCTTGACCGGGTGGTTGGCGCCGTGGTGGCCGTGGTTCATCTTGACGGTGCGCGCACCCAGCGCCAGCGCCAGCATCTGGTGGCCGAGGCAGATGCCGAAGATCGGCAGTTCGGTCCGCTCCAGAAGGTGGCGGATCATCGGCACCGCATATTCGCCGGTCGCCGCCGGATCTCCGGGGCCGTTGGACAGGAACACCCCGGCCGGATCGTGGGCGAGAACCTCCTCGGCGGTGGCGGTGGCCGGCAGCACGGTCACATCGCAGCCGGCCGAGGCCAGGCAGCGCAGGATGTTGCGTTTCGCGCCATAGTCGAGCGCCACCACCCTGTGCCCGGGCGCGGTGCGCTTCGGGTAGCCGTCAGGCCAGGCCCAGCGCATCTCGTCCCAGCGGTAGGACTGGGTGCAGCTCACCTCGCGCGCGAGATCCATGCCTTCCAGGCCGTTGAAGGCGCGGGCTTTCGCTACCAGAGCCTCGATGTCGAAGTTTCCTTCCGGGTCGTGGGCGAGCGCCACATGCGGCGCGCCCTGGCGGCGGATGGCGCGGGTCAGCCGCCGGGTGTCCACCCCGCCGATCCCGATCCGCCCGCGTCCTGCCAGCCAGTTGCCCAGCCGTTCGCGCGCCCGCCAACTGGAAGGCTCGGTGGGCAGCCAGCGCACCACCATGCCGGCGGCCAGGGGCTCGGCGGCCTCGTCGTCCTCGGCGGTGGTGCCCACATTGCCCACATGCGGGAAGGTGAAGGTCACCACCTGCCCGGCATAGGACGGGTCGGTCATGATCTCCTGATAGCCGGTCATCGCGGTGTTGAAGCAGAGTTCGGCCACCGTTTCGCCCGTCGCGCCGAAGCCGGTTCCGTAAAACAGCGTGCCGTCGGCCAGCGCCAGGCAGGCGGTGGGCTTGGGGGGGACGGCAGGCGCGGGCATCGACGACTCTCCGGTTCGGAATTTCCGGGAAACTAGGGAAAGCGCCTCCCGGGGTCAAGGCCGGGGCAAAACGCGCTGGATCTGCGCGAAACATTTCATGGTTCAATGAAATCAGCATGTTGCAGGATATTCCGCCTGTTGCCAGCTGTCGGGGGAGGGGGTATTGTCAGGGTTTCTGGATGGCGTGGGGATGGCCGCGGGATGGAGCAAGAAATGGATCTGAGAAGTCGCCTGGGCAACGCGTTGAAGGAGGCGATGAAGGCCAAGGACAGCGATCGGCTGTCCACCCTGCGCCTGATCAACGCGGCGATCAAGGACCGCGACATCGCGCTGCGCGGCGAAGGCAGGGAAAGCGGCGTGAGCGAGGAGGAGATCCTCGGGATTCTCGGCAAGATGGTCAGGCAGCGCCAGGAAAGCGCGCGCGCCTACGAAGAAGGCGGGCGGCTGGAACTGGCCGAACGCGAGCGGGCTGAAATTTCGGTGATCGAGGAATTCCTGCCGCGCCGGCTGAGCGAGGAAGAAACCGCGGTCGCCATCGATTCGGCGATCGCCGAGATCGGTGCCGGTTCGCTGCGCGACATGGGGCGGGTGATGGGGCTGCTGAAGGAAAGATATGCCGGCCGGATGGATTTTTCCTGCGTCGGTGCCCGGGTCAAGGAACGGCTGAGCGGATAGCGGCAGCAGGGCCGGAGGGCGGGTGACGCACGCGAGGGCGGGTGACGCACGGTGCGGAAGACGCCGGCACCGGCGGCAGGCGCGTTTCCCCGCAGGCGCAGCCGGGACCCGCCTCCGGGAACGCCTCCCGTCTTTCGGGCTTCTTGCCGATCCCCGCCCTCTTTTCCGGCCTCCGCCCGGGCCTGCCCCGGCGAGCCTTTCTCCGAGGGCGTCTGCCCCGGCGGATGCCGCTTCGCCGGGCCGGGCGGCTGCCGTTGCGCCCGGTCCTCGGATGCCCGGTCCCCCGGTCGGGCGCGCCTGCGCGGCTCAGCCGAGCGCGCGCCGCAGTTCCAGATACAGCCGCGCACGTTCCTCCGGGCTGAGGAAGGCGCCGATTTCGACAGTGCGCCGGTTGCCGCGCAGGGTGACGTAGTTTTCCACCGGCCCTCCCTCGGGCAGGATCTCCACCCTGACCCAGTGCGGGTTGGCCTCCCAGCCCAGACGCTTGCCGCGCGGTTCCAGTCGCACCAGCTCCACCCGGTCGTCTTTCAGCGTCAGCACCTCGCGCAGCGCCCCGTCGGCATAGCTGCGCTGCAGGAAGAACCATACCAGGGCCAGCGTCGCCAGCATGAAGGGCAGCATTCCCCACAATGCCGCCGTGCCCAGAAAGGCCATGAGCGGCAGCAGGAACATCGCATAGGTGATCAGGATGAAGGCGGCAAAGCCCTTGCGTGGCAGCGAACGGTGCGGCCACAGCGTCAGTCGCAGGCAGGGCCTGCCGTCGGCGCGAACGCAAGGGGCCCCGGTTTCATCCGGGGCCCCGCTGGTCAGTTCTTCCCATTTCAGGGGCATTCGCGCATCCCTCAGTGAGCGGGCTGCTTGTCCCAGTCTTCCTGCTTGGGAAGCGTCTCGAAGGTATGCTCCGGCGGGGGCGTGGGCAGGGTCCACTCCAGGGTTTCGGCTTCGCCGCCCCAGTAGTTCTCCTCGCTCACGCGCTTGCCCCATTTCAGGGTGTAGAACACGACCCCGATGAAGAAGAGGAACGAGGCGAAGGACAGGAAGGCGCCGTAGCTCGACAGTTTGTTCCAGTAGGCAAAGGCCTCGGGGTAGTCGATGTAGCGGCGCGGCATGCCCTGACGGCCCAGGAAGTGCTGGGGGAAGAAGGTCAGGTTGGCGCCGACGAACATCGTCCAGAAATGCAGCTTGCCGGCCCATTCCGGATACTGGCGTCCGCTCATCTTGCCGATCCAGTAGTAGATGCCGGCGAAGATGCAGAACACCGCGCCAAGGCTCATCACGTAGTGGAAGTGGGCAACCACATAGTAGGTATCGTGATAGGCCCGGTCGATCGGCGCCTGCGACAGCACGATGCCGGTGACGCCGCCCACGGTGAACAGGAACAGGAAGCCGAAGGCCCAGAGCATCGGCGTCTTGAACTCGATCGAGCCGCCCCACATGGTGGCGATCCAGCTGAACACCTTCACGCCCGTGGGCACCGCGATCACCATGGTCGCCAGCATGAAGTAGCTCTGCTGGCTGATGCTCATACCCACGGTATACATGTGGTGCGCCCAGACGACGAAGCCCAGGAAGCCGATGGCGATCAGCGCCCAGACCATCGGCAGGTAGCCGAACAGCGGCTTGTTCGAGAACTTCGAGATCACGTGGCTGATGATGCCGAAGCCCGGCAGGATGATCATGTAGACCTCGGGATGCCCGAAGAACCACAGGATGTGCTGGTAGAGCACCGGGTCGCCGCCGCCGGCCGGATCGAAGAAGGTGGTGCCGAAGTTGCGGTCGGTCAGCAGCATGGTGATGCCGCCGGCCAGCACCGGCAGGCTCAGCAGGATCAGCCAGGCGGTGACGAAGATCGACCAGGGAAACAGCGGCACCTTGAACAGCGTCATGCCCGGCGCGCGCATGTTCAAGAACGTGGTGATCATGTTGATCGCGCCCAGGATCGAGCTCGCCCCCGACAGGTGCACCGCGAAGATCGCGAGATCCATCGAGAACCCGCCCTCGGTGGTGGACAGCGGCGGATAGAGCACCCAGCCCACGCCCGAGCCGAGCTGATCATTGCCCCCCGGCGCCAGCAGCGAGGCGATGCCAAGCGAGGTGCCGGCCACATACATCCAGTAGCTGAGGTTGTTCATCCGCGGGAACGCCATGTCCGGCGCGCCGATGTGCAGCGGCATGAAATAGTTGCCGAAACCGCCGAACAGCGCCGGGATCACCACGAAGAACATCATCAGGACGCCGTGATAGGTGATCATCACGTTCCAGAGGTGGCCGTTGGGGGTGCATTCGGCCCCCGGGTCGGCGAACAGCCGCGCCCCTTCGAGGCACATGTACTGCACGCCCGGATCGGCCAGCTCCATCCGCATGTAGACGGTGAAGGCCACCGAGACGAAGCCGACGACGGCAGCGGTGAACAGGTAAAGGATACCGATGTCCTTGTGGTTGGTGGACATGAACCACCGTACGAAGAAGCTCTTCTTCTCGTGGTGGTCGTGGGTGTGGGTGGCTGCATCTGCCATCGCGTTCTTCTCCTGCAGTCCCTGTTCTTCCCGGATGTTTCCGCCCGGGCGTTTCGGCCGGCTTAGCGCATCAGCCGGCGATGCTCAACACGCCGATTGCCGCAGCGACACGCCTGCGCGCGGGGAAGAGCCGGCCCGATGCCGCCCCGGCAGGCGGGCCGGCGCCGCGCCTCAGTCCGACGAACCGGTTTCGTTCCCGTCCTCGGTCTCGTCCATCATCGGCGCGAGGCTGGCCAGATAGGCGGCCACATCCTCGCTGCCCTTGGTCAGCTTGAAGGTCATCTTCGACTTGGCGGCCGGATCGCCGGTTTCCTCCCGCAGAAAGCCCTTCGGATCGGTGATGAAGCGCGCCAGGGTCTCCTCGGTCCAGACCAGCCCGGCCTCGCCGGCGGCAAGGAGCGACTTGGAGTATCTGAAGCCTTCGACCGCGCCGGCCGCGCGTCCGATCACGCCGTAGAGGTTCGGCCCGGTCTTGCCGCCCTTGACGATCACGTCGTCGCCGTCGGCGATCATGTGGCACGCCTTGCATTTCTTGAAGGTCTTTTCCCCGGCGGCGGCATCGCCCTGGGCCCAGGCGGCGCCGCTCAGGGAAAGGGCGATCCCGGCCGCGGCAAAGATGATCTTTTGCATCCTTCGTAAGCTCCTTGCGAATTGTGATCCCAGCCTGCCGGTCATAATAGCGGTTTCGACGACGGTGGCGAGAGAGGAAATGTCGCATTCCCGTATTCCCCGGCATCTGTCGCCGGCTGCCGGAACACGCGGGCGAACCCCAGCCGCAGGGCCTGGTCGAGGTCCTCCATGACAACCGGCAGTCCGAGATCGACCAGGCTGGTCACGCCGTGCCCGGTGATGCCGCAGGGCACGATTCCGGCGTAATGGGAAAGGTCGGGATCGACATTCACCGACAGGCCATGCAGGCTCACCCATTTCTTCAGCCGCACGCCGATCGCCGCGATCTTGTCCTCGCGCGGGGTGCCGTCGGGCAGGGGAGGCTTTTCCGGCCGCGCGACCCAGACCCCGACGCGCCCGGGGCGGATCAGCCCGGTGACGCCGAATTCGGCCAGCGCCGCGATCACCCATTCCTCCAGGGCGCGCACGAAGGCGCGCACGTCGCGTCCGCGCGCGGCCACGTCCAGCATCACGTAGACGACCCGCTGCCCCGGCCCGTGATAGGTATGTTGCCCGCCGCGGCGGGTCTCGAACACGGGCAGGCGGGCCGGCATACGCAGCCCCTCCGCCCGCGCGCTGGTGCCGGCGGTGTAGAGCGGCGGGTGTTCGAGCAGCCAGACGGCCTCCTCCGCCCGGCCCGCGGCGATGGCGGCGGCGCGGGCTTCCATCCTCTCCACCGCCTCCTCGTATCCGGTCAGCCCCGGCGAGACGATCCACTCGACCATTCCAAGATGCTCCGATCCGCTGGCCCGGCACCTCTGTGGCACCGGCGCGCGGCCTTGGCAAGGGCGCCGCCGTCTCTGTCCTTGCCATGCCCTTGCCGCGGTGCTTCCGTCGCGCGCCTTTCGCGCCGCGCTCCCGCCCGGAACGGTCGTGCCCGCCCGGCTCGGGCCCGCCGGGGGGGCGCGCCGTCGGGGGGGATCCGGCGCAGGGGCCCGGCCGGAGGTGCGGCGCGGCTCAGAAGCGCAGCGAAAGGCAGGACATGCCGCCATCCAGCAGCGCGAATTCGTCGTTGCGCAGCGCCACCACCCGATAGCCCGCGTCGGAGAGCATCTCGGCGGTGCGCTCGAACCCGGCCGGCAGGAATACCCGGTCGTTGACCCGGATCGCATTGGCCGCGGCCTCCTCGCCCGCGGGGGGCTGCAGAACCCGGTATCCGGCGAAACAGCCGGTTCCGGCGAGACGGGGGGTGGCGAGGACGGTTTCCGCATCCAGCAGGGAGCAGGCGGTCTTGAAATGCAGTATGCCCTCGGGCGTCTGGCAGATCCGCAGCCGATAGCCCCAGCCGGCCACGATCGCGGCCAGCTCCCCGGCCCCTTCTCGGCCGGTGCGCGCCGAAAGCCCCACCAGGATCTCGCGCGGGGTGACGAGGATGTCGCCCCCCTCGATGCTGCCGGGGCCGGAAATGGCGCGGATCTCGTCGAAATGCGCTTCGAGCGCGGAGCGGATCGCCGCCACCTCGCCGGCGCGCGACGGCGCCCCCGGTTTCAGCAGCACCGCCCCTTCGGGCAGGCAGAGCGCCACATCCTCGACAAAGACCGAATCCGGGAATTCCTCGAGCGCCTCCAGCAGGCTGACGCGCACCCCCGCCGCACGCAGCGCGGCGACATAGGCGGCATGATCGGCCCGCATGCGTGCCGGGTCGGGCGCGCCGCGGTCTTCGGCCCGGATCCCGCGAACGGCGGAATTCGCCGGGAGGCGGGCAATGGCGCGGCTGAAGGCGAGGGCAGGGTGAGGCATGGGCGGGCTCCTTCCGCGTCGGACCGTGGGGCGGGATCCGGCATCATCAGGGGCCGTCTTCCGGGCCCTGTCAACAGCGGCATCGGCAGCGGCCGGCCGGCGCGGCCGCCCTCTTCGGCAGGTCCTTTCCCCGGGCCCGGCCGGCGCGGCGCCCGAGGCGGGGCGAAAAATGCCGGCACCTCTTCACATCGCCGGAACGAGCCGTTATATCGCCCGGGCTTGCTGCCTGTTCACGTGCGGTCGTGGCGGAATTGGTAGACGCGCAGCGTTGAGGTCGCTGTGGGGTAACTCCCGTGGAGGTTCGAGTCCTCTCGACCGCACCACCACCCCCGTTCCGGGCGCGCCGGCCCCGTTTCGGACGGGGCGGATTCGGACGGGGCAGGAAAGATTAGGACGGGGCAGGAAAGAGGTGGCCCGCAGGCCGGGATTGGCGGCGGCGAAAGACGGCGAGAGGCCGCCGCGCAAACCGCAACCGGGAACGGGCGCAACCGGGACGGCAGGAAGCGGCGCCGGGAAAGGGGCGCCGGCAGGAAGCGAAGGAAGCCCGGGAAGCCGGAGAGACAGCCATGCGCCCGCTCAGCGAATTTCCCCGGCACGAGGCGGCCCGGATCACCACCCTCTTCACCGACATCGACGACACGCTGACAACCGACGGCCGCCTGCCGGCCGCGGCCTATGCGGCGCTGGAACGGCTCGCCGATTCGGGCATCGAGGTGGTGCCGGTCACCGGCCGTCCGGCCGGCTGGTGCGACATGATCGCCCGCTTCTGGCCGGTGGCCGGGGTGATCGGCGAGAATGGCGCCTTCTACTTCGCCTTCGACCGGCGTGCGCGGAGGATGCGCCGGGTGCACCACGCCACGGAGGCGGAACGCGCCGCCGCCCGCGCCGGGCTGGAGCGGATCCGCGCGCGGGTGCTGGCCGAGGTGCCCGGCGCGCTGGTCTCGGCCGATCAGCCCTTCCGCGCCCATGACCTGGCCATCGACTTCAGCGAAGACGTGCCGCCGCTGGAACCGGCCGCAGTGGCGCGGATCGTGGCCATCTTCGAGGAAGAGGGCGCGACGGCCAGGGTCTCGTCGATCCATGTCAACGGCTGGTTCGGCAGCTGGGACAAGCTGACCATGAGCCGCCGTTTCGCGGCCGAGGTGCTGGGGCGCGACCTGGATGCGGAAAGGGAACGGATGCTCTTTTGCGGCGACAGTCCGAACGACGTGCCGATGTTCCGCTTCTTTCCGCACGCCTGCGGGGTCGCCAACCTGCGCGACTTCGCCGGCCGGCTGGAGGCCGAGCCTTCCTGGATCGCCGCGGCGCGCGGGGCGGCGGGGTTCGTCGAGATCGCCGAACACCTGCTGGCGGCGCGCCGGGGCTGACGGCAGGCGGCGGGGCGGTTCCGCGGGGCCGGCTGCCGGGGCGGCTGCCGGGGCGGCTACCGGGGCGGCGGTTCCTGGAAGATCGTGATCACGCCGGCTCCGGGCATCCGCACGCGCAGGCTCTCTCCGGCGGCGATCCTCTGCGCCTCGGGCCGCAGCATGGAGCCGCGCGCGATCGCATAGGAAGTCCGGTAGCTGCCGGCGGGCAGCCCCCGGATCTCGAGCGCCGCCGGGCCGGTGGTCAGGGCCACCACCACATGGCGGCCGTTGCGGTTGACGAAGGCGAGCGGATCGACCCTGCGCGGGGCATCCGAACGGGCGCCGATGCGCTGCGCCCCCTCGCGTATGTAGCGGAAATACTGGAGATTGTAGCGGATTTCATCGCGCGGGGTGATCAGCGGGGCGGATGAGCGGGGGTTGCGCACATCGACCAGACCGCCGAGCACCCGGCCCTGCCAGGCGACGGCCCCGCCGACCTTCAGGTCTTCGTGCAGCACCTGCGGCGTGCCGCGCCCGAACCAGTATTCGAGCATCGATGTCGGCTTGCCCAGGCTTCGGGCGCGCGCTGCCAGCCGCGGCAAGGCCTGGCGCGGGTTGCCGCGGTAGCGGTGGTAGGACAGTTCGGCCACGGCCTCCATCGCGCCGGGAATGCGGGCGATCTCGTCGATCAGCGGTACCGCCCGGTCGATGTTGGCGACCGAAGGCAGGATGAAGGCCGGCGTGAAACCGGCCTGGCGCAGCCGTCGGGCGGCGGCGACCACGGCGCGGCCGATGGTTTCGCCGTTCCAGGCGTTCTCGGACATGTCAGGCTCCAGGATCACTTCCCAGAAGTCCGGCACGAAGCCGAAGGCGGACTGGAGGTGCAGGTAGGTGGCCAGAACGAATTCGGCGTATTCCTCCGGATCCTGATGCAGGGTCGGGCCGTCGCGGAAGGAGACGTAGGTCAGGTTCACGATCAGCCGTTCGCCGCGCGCCTGCAACCGGCGGCGCAGCGGCAGGACGGAGCGGGTCACATGCCAGTCCAGCTCGGAGAAGTCGAAGCCGCTCCAGTCGATCACCTGCGGATCGGCATTGTCGTTTTCGGCCATGTAGAAGCGCTGCTTGTAGCGCGCGTAGGGCAGGGTGCCGGCGATGAAGCGCCGTGCCGCGCCGTCGCGCCCTTCCGCCCCGGCCCGGATTTCCAGTCGCACCCGGTTGATGCCGATCTCCTCCACCACCGCATCGAGCAGCGCTGCGCGCGAGGGCGGGGCGGGTGCGGCCGGGGTGTCGGACAGCTCGGCGGTGGCCTCCCAGCCCGAGATCACCTGGAAGCGCTGCGCAGGATCCAGCGTGATCACGACCGCCCCGGCCGGCGGCGCGGCGACCGGCAGCAGCAGCGCGGCGCACAGCGGGCGGAGGGCGCGCATGCACGGGGCGCTCATGATGTTCATGATGTTCATGCTCATGCTCCTCTCGGCCTCCTTCCAGCCGGCTCCGGCGCCCGGCGCCGGCAGGGGCGAGCGGGCATTGCGTTTCCCCATGCAAGCAGAACGGACGGAAAAGTCAAAACCTGTCCGGCCAGGTGCCGGCCGGGCATCGCGCCGGGGGCGGAATGTCCGGCCGCTTGCCGGTATCCGCCCGAAAACCGGGCGCTGTTCCCGATTCGGAAACAGGTTGTCTTTTTTTGTCGGAATCCCGGCCGGCCGGATGTATCCTGCCGCTGTGCGAGGCTTGGCGATGCGCGCCGGGCGCGCCCGGAATTGCGGGTCGCCGGGGCGCGCAGTGGCGGCGCTGGCTGCGGAATTGGAGGGATGCATTGGCATGGGCGTTGGGCAGAAGATTTCGGCGGAAAACGCGGGGTGGAGCTTCGGCGGCAAGGTGCCTGAAACCTTTGTCGATCACATCCGGCTGTCGGTGCCGCTCTACGACATGGGGCATGACCTGACCTGCCAGGTCTCCGATTTCTTCGTTCACCATGATTCGGTCGTCTACGAGATCGGAACCTCCACCGGCGAGCTGCTGAAGAAGCTGGCGCTGCATCACAAGGCCAGGCCCGGGGTGCGCTGGATCGGCTTCGACGTGGAGCCGGCGATGGTGGAGGCGGCAAGGAAACACTGTGCCGATGTTCCCAACATCACGATCCTGCACGAGGATGCGCGCCTGGCCGAGATGGAGAAGGCCGATCTGATCGTCAGCTACTACACCATGCAGTTCGTGCCGCCGCGCCACCGCCAGGAGCTGTTCGACCGGATCTACGAGACGCTCAACTGGGGCGGGGCCTTCGTCATGTTCGAGAAGGTGCGCGGGCCGGATGCGCGCTTTCAGGACATCTTCACCCAGCTTTACAACGACTTCAAGCTGCGCAACGGTTTCAACGGCGAGGAAATCGTGGAAAAGGCCCGCTCGCTGAAGGGGGTGCTCGAACCGTTCTCGACCCGGGGAAACCTGGACCTGCTTGCGCGCGCCGGGTTCGAGGATGTGACCACGATCCAGAAGTACCTGTGCTTCGAAGGGTTCCTGGCGATCAAGTGAGGCGACAAACCGCGCCGCCGGTTCCCTTGCGGGGTGCGCGCGGGCTGCGAGGCCGTGAATGGGCGTGACATCGAAACGAATTCTGGTGACCGGCGGCGCGGGCTTTCTGGGCTCTCACCTGTGCGAAGCGCTGCTGGAGCGCGGCCATGACGTGCTGTGCATCGACAATTATTTCACCGGCCGACGCGCCAATGTGGCACATCTGCTCGACAATCCGAACTTCGAGGTGATGCGCCACGACGTCACTTTCCCGCTTTATGTGGAAGTGGACGAGATCTACAACCTCGCCTGCCCGGCCAGCCCGGTGCATTACCAGCATGATCCCGTCCAGACCACGAAAACCAGCGTGCATGGTGCCATCAACATGCTCGGGCTGGCGAAACGGCTGCGCGCGAAGATCCTGCAGGCCTCCACCTCCGAGGTCTATGGCGACCCGGAGGTGCACCCCCAGACCGAGGATTACTGGGGCAACGTCAACCCGATCGGCTTCCGTTCCTGCTATGACGAGGGCAAGCGCTGCGCCGAGACGCTGTTCTTCGACTACCACCGCCAGCACGGGCTGCGCATCAAGGTGGCGCGCATCTTCAACACCTACGGGCCGCGGATGCACCCGGATGACGGGCGGGTGGTGTCCAACTTCATCATGCAGGCGCTGGCCGGCGCGCCGATCACCATCTATGGGGAGGGCAGCCAGACGCGCAGCTTCTGCTTCGTGTCCGACATGATCAAGGGGCTGATCCGGCTGATGGACACGCCCGACGACTTCACCGGCCCGGTCAACCTCGGCAACCCGGTGGAGATGACCATCCGCGAACTGGCCGAGAAGATCATCGCGATCACCGGCTCGAAATCGGAACTGGTGTTCAAGCCGCTGCCCCATGACGATCCGGCGCAGCGCCGGCCGGACATTTCACTGGCAAGGCGCGCACTGGGCTGGGAACCCGAGGTCGCGCTGGAGCGGGGGCTGGAGGCGACCGTGGCCTATTTCGCCGGGCTGCGCGGCCCGGCGGCGGAACCCGCCGGGGCCGGTGCCGTGGGGGGGCGGCCCTGACGATGGGCGCGGGTGCTGACGGCGCGCGTCTCCGGCGCGGGAGCGGCAGCCGGCTCTGGCTGGCACCGGCCCTGCTCGCCGGGCTCGGCGTCTGGCTGATGAACGGCGCCGTTCTTTTCTATTTCGATTCTCCCGCATATCTGGCCCAGGGCGAAAGGATCCTGCAGCTGCTGGGCCTGCCACCGGGGGGCGGCGGCGGGACGGCAGGCGCCGGAGGCGTTGCGGCTGACGCAGGCGACGGGCTGGTGAACGCCACCCGTTCGACGGTCTATGCGCTGGCGGTGGCGGCGCTGGCGCGGCTCGGCGGCGGGGGGGCGATCGTGGCGGCGAACCTCGCGCTGACGCTGCTTGCCGCCTGGCTGGCGATCCGGGTGCTGGCCCGGGAGGCCGGAACCTGCCGCCCGGGGGGGCTTCTGCTGGGCGTGCCGCTGCTGGCGGCGTCGGCGGGGGCGCTGCCGTTCTACATCGCCTATGTGATGCCCGACATCTTCACGCCGGTGCTGCTGATCGTGACGGCGCTGCTGGCGGTGCTGGCCCGCCGTATGAGCTTTTTCGAAATCCTTCTGGCCGCATCGCTCGGGATCCTTGCCGTTCTCTCGCATGTTTCGCACATTCCGATCGTCGCCGCGCTGCTGCCGGCGGTGGCCCTGGCGGCCCGGCTGGGCGGCCGTGCACGCTGGGGGCTGGCTCCGGGGCTGGTGGCGCTGATCCTGCTGGCCGGGCTGGCGGAGGGCCAGGCCTTCAGGGCTGCGGCGAAAAGCGTTGCCGGTGCCGAGGCGATCTATTACCCTTTCCTGACTGCGCGGCTGATCGAGGACGGGCCGGGCTGGCGCTATCTGAACGCGAAGTGTCCCGATCCGGAACTGGCGACCTGCGCGCTTCACGCGGTGCTGATGCGTTCGGACGATCCCTACCGGCTGACGGCCTCGCATATCATCTTCCAGCGGCGGGAGGATCTCGGTTCCTTCCAGCTGCTGCCGCCCGAGGAGCAGGCCCGGGTGGCGCGCGCCCAGTATCGCTTCTTTGTCCGGGTGTTCCTGTGGGCGCCGGTTTCCACCAGCCTGGCGGTCGTTCGCAACACGCTGCAGCAGGCGGTGATGAACGATGTCGGGATGACGGTGCCGGACGAAGCCGTTCTGGCTTCCGTTCCCGAAAGGGTGTCGGCGGTGGAATTCGGCCCGGGCCGGCTGGGCGCCTCGCGCGGCTGGCTGGGCGTGCTCGAACCGGTGCATGGCACGGTTTACGCGCTGTCCCTGGCGGTGATCCTGTGGCTGGTCGCGATGCCGGGGCGGCTGGCGGGGGCGCTGCGCGGCTTCGCGGCCATGCTGCTGCTGGGTATCCTGGCCAATGCTTTCGTGACCGGCGCGGTATCGCAGCCGGCGGACCGTTACGGCGCGCGGGTGATCTGGCTGCTGCCCTGGCTGGCGGCGCTCTTGTGGATGTTGCGGGAAAGGCGGCAGGATGTCTGATCGGCTGACCATCACCGCCGTCATGCCGGCCTACAACGCGGCGCATCTGCTCGGGCGGGTGCTGCCGCCGCTGCTGGAAATGCTGGCGGCGGGCGAGATCGACGAATTGCTGGTGGTCGATGACCGCTCCGGAGACGACACCGCACAAAAGGCGCGCGCCATGGGGGCGCGGGTGCTCGTGACCCCGCGGAACGGCGGCCCCGGTGCGGCCCGGAACCTGGCGGCGGAACGTGCATCAGGCGACATCCTGTGGTTCGTCGATTCCGATGTGATCGCCCACCCGGGCGGGCCGGCAGAGATCAGGAAGGCCTTCGAAGAAGAGGGGGTCGAGGCCTGTTTCGGCTCTTACGACGACTCCCCCGGCGCCGACAGCTGGTTTTCCAACTACAAGAACCTGCTGCACCGCTACCACCACCAGACGGCCCGGCGCGAGGCGGCGACCTTCTGGTCGGGTTGTGGTGCGGTGCGGCGCGATACCTTTCGCGCCCTGGGCGGGTTCGATACCGAGACCTACCGCGTGCCTTCGATCGAGGACGTGGAACTGGGCTATCGCATCCGGCGCGCCGGCGGGCGCATCCTGGTCTGCCCGGACCTGCTGGGCAAGCACCTGAAGGTCTGGACGCTGCGCCAGGCGATCTTCACCGACATCTTTCGCCGCGCGCTTCCCTGGTCGCGGCTGATGATCGCCCGCGAGGGGCTGACCGACGATCTGAACACTTCCCGCGCCGAGCGTGCGCGGGCCCTGCTGGCGGGGCTGTTCTGGCTGTCGGTGCTGGCGGTGCCGTTCCGGCCGGCGCTGTGGCCGGTTCCGGTCCTCCTGTTCGCGCTCGCGATCCTGGGAAACTGGCGCTTCTTCGCCTATCTGCGCAGGAATGGCGGGACGGGATTTGCCGTTGCTTCGCTGCTGTTCCACCAGATCTATTACGTCTATTCGGCGGCAGCCTATGTCTGGTGCCTGGCAGAGTATCACGTTCTGGGGCGCAGGAACCGCCTGCACGTTCCCTGAGCCGCCGGGCCGGGGCGGGCCGGCGAAAAGAGCAGACATGCCGAGGACAGGAAAGATGACTGCAAGAGTTGCCACGAAAGGCCAGCGGAAGCCGAAGGTGATCGACGGGCTGGAGGGCCTGTCGCTGTCGGTGGTGATCCCGGCCTATAACGAGGAAGGTGCGGTGCGCCGGACGGTCGAGGACGCCTTCGCGGCGCTCCGGCCCACCGGCATCCCCTTCGAGGTGATCGTGGTCGATGACGGCTCCGAGGACAACACCCGCGCCGAGGCCGAAGCCTCCGGAGCCGTCGTCCATGCCAATCAGGTGAATTCGGGCTACGGGGCCGCGCTGAAGCGCGGGGTGAAGGCGGCGAAACACGAATATGTGGCGATCATGGATGCCGACGGCACCTATCCGGCGCGCTACCTGCCCGACATGCTGGCAATGTGCCGTGACCAGGACATGGTGGTAGGTGACCGCGGGGCGGCCATGAAGAACGTGCCGCTGATCCGCCGGCCCGCCAAGATGCTGCTCAACAAGTTCGCCTCCTTCCTGGCGGAGCGCAGGCTGAACGATCTTAATTCGGGCCTGCGGGTGTTCCGCAAGTCGGAGCTGATCCCCTTCCTGCCGCTCCTGCCGCAGAACTTCTCCTTCACCACCACGATCACGCTTTGCATGAGCGCCAACGGCAAGCGGATGATCTATACCCCGATCGAATACGGCAAGCGGATCGGAAAATCCAAGATCAGACCCATCGACTTCATCAACTTCATCATCCTGATCCTGCGTATCTCCACCCTGTTCAACCCGCTGCGGGTGTTCATCCCGCTGGGGCTGGTGTTCTTCGTGATCGGCATGGTCAAGCTGATCTACGACCTGTTCCTGATGAACATTTCCGAAACCGCGATCTTCGCGCTGCTGGCGGCGATCATGATCTGGTCGCTGGGGCTGATCGCGGACATGATCTCGCGCCTGCACCTGAGGCCCTGAGATGAGCCGCCCCGCCAAACCCTGGCGCCGCTGGTCGATCCGGGCCGCCGGATCGGTGCTGATGCTCGGCCTGCTGGCCTGGCTGGTGCCGATTGCCGAGGTGATCGAAGGGTTCGCGCGGGTGCCGCCGTGGCTGTTTGCCGGGGTCCTGGCGGTCTTTCTCGCGGGCCATGTGGCGGCGGCGGCCAAGTGGCGGGCGCTGACCGGTGGTCTGCCGTTTCGGGCCGCGCTCAGGGCGCATTTCGCCGGACTTGCCGGAAACCTCATGCTGCCCGGCGTTGCGGGCGGCGATGCGGTGCGCGCGGCGATCGCGCAAGCCGGCCTGCGCGACGGGGGCCGGGTGGTGGCCGGCGCGCTGGCCGACCGGCTGGTGGACATGCTGGCGCTTGCCTGCCTGGTGGCGATCGGCGCCCTCATGCTGGCCGGACAGGGCAGCGGCGCGCTGGCGCTGCAGGTGCTGACGCTGTTCGCCGCTGCCCTTGTCGGCACGGTCTATGCGGCGCCGCGGCTGCTGGCGGCACTCTGGGGGCGGCTTGCCCTGCCGGGGCGGGGCCTGGCGCTGCGGCTGGCCGGAGCGTTGCGCTCCATCGGGCGGAAGCCGCTGCTGCTGACGGGCACGCTGGCGCTGTCGATTGCCATTCAGGGCCTGTTCGTGCTGCTGGCGATGCAGCTGGGGCGCGCGGTGGGGCTGGAACTGCCGCCGGGCGCCTGGTTCTTCGCCTGGCCGCTGGCCAAGCTGCTGGCGGTGCTGCCGATCTCGCTGGGCGGGCTGGGGCTGCGCGAGGCCTCGCTTGCCGCGCTTCTGCTGCCCTTCGGGGCCGAGCCGGCGCAGGTGGTGACGGCAGGGCTGACCTGGCAGGCAGTGCTGTGGCTTGCCGGCGGGCTCGGCGCGCTGGTGCTGGCAGTGGCCGGGGGCGGGCGGCTCCCGGAACCGCCCGAAGCGGAACCGCCCGCCGCGGAATTGCCCGAAGCGGAATTGCCCGAAGCGGAATTGCCGGGACAGGGACAGTGATGATGACGAGCGAAGACGGAAAACCCGCAATCGAGGTGCTCGGGGCCGGCCCGGCCGGGATCGCGGTGGCCTATGCGCTGGCGAAAACCGGCAAGGCCGATGTCGAGGTGCTGGAACGCGCGGGCGCGATCGGCGGCAATTCCGCCTCGTTCCGGATCGCGGGCATCTGGTGCGATTACGGCTCGCATCGCTTCCACCCGGTGGCCGACCCGCAGGTGCTGGCGGATGTGAAGGAGATCATGGGCGACGACCTGCTGCTGCGCCCGCGTCACGGGCGCATCCGGCTGGGCGGGCGCTGGATCCACTTTCCGCTGAAGCCGCTGGATGCGCTGCTGAAGCTGCCGAAGAAGTTCGCCCTTTCGCTGCTGGCCGATTCGACCTTCGGCAGGTTCCGCCCCAGACACGGCGGCCCGCGCACCTTTTCCTCGGTGCTGCTCGACGGGCTGGGGCCGACGATTTCGCACAATTTCTACTTTCCCTATGTAAAGAAGCTTTGGGGGGTCGAGCCGGATGAACTGGCGGTCAAGCTGGCCGAGCGGCGCATCTCCGGCTCCTCGGTCTCGAAGATCCTGCTCAAGATGGCGCGGATGCTGCCGGGGCTGAAGGGGGAGACCACCGGGAAGTTCTATTATCCGCGCAAGGGCTTCGGCCAGATATCCGAGCGCATGGCCGAGGCGGCGCGCAGGCACGGCGCCCGGTTCTCGCTGGGCACGGAGATCGTGCGCATCGCGCGCGACGGGAACCGGGTCACCGGGGTCGTCCTGAACGAGAACGGCCGGCAGGTCCGGCGCGAGACCACCCAGGTGCTGTCCACGATACCGCTGACCACGCTGGTGCGGCTGATCGACCCGCCGCCACCGCCCGAGGTTCTGGAGGCCGCACGGGCAATCCGGTTTCGCGGGATGATCCTGCTCTATCTGGTGCTCGAATGCGACCGGTTCACCGAGTTCGACGCCCATTACTTCCCCGAACTGTCGATCCCGATCTCGCGCATGAGCGAACCGAAGAACTACAGCGCCAGCACCCAACCCGAGGGTGTCACCGTGCTGTGCGCCGAGCTTCCGGCAGACCCGGGCGACAGGTGGTGGCAGATGTCGGATGAGGAACTGGGCGCGCATTTCCGGACTTGGCTGGCACAGGTGGGCCTGCCCGTCACGGTGCCGGTGCGCGGCTGCGAGACCCGGCGGCTGAGCCATGCCTATCCGGTCTATGATCTGGATTACGAGCGCCATTTCAACAGGGTAGACGAATGGCTGCTTGGCCTTGACGGGCTGTTGGTATTCGGCCGGCAGGGGCTGTTTGCCCATGATAACACCCATCATGCCTTTGCCATGGCCTACGGCGCGGCCGACTGCCTGGACGAGCGCGGGCGGATCGACCGGGCGAGATGGGCCGCCTGCCGCGAGGAGTTTTCGCACCACACGGTGGAGGATTAGGGCATGGGCGGGCCGGTGGTTGACATCCTGATGTATCACTCGGTTTCTCAGGGCGCGGGGCCGACGACGATCGCGCCCGAGGTATTTGCCGACCAGATGGCCGCCATTGCCGAGGCCGGCGTGCCGGTGATCACCATGGACGAGCTGCTCCTGGCCGCCGACGGGCGCGGCCGGCTTCCGGATTACTCGATTGCCCTGACCTTCGACGACGGGTTGCGCGACTTTTCGCAGAACGCCTGCCCGGTTCTGGAACGGCACGGGTTCCGGGCCATCGTCTATCTGCCGACCGGCGCGGTGGGCCGTTTCGAGGACTGGCCCGGCGCCCACAGCCCGGCGCTGCCGCTGATGAGCTGGGGCGAGATCAGGCGGCACTGCGCCGAAGGCCATCTGTTCGGGGGCCACAGCGTGTCCCATGCCGACCTGAACGCGCTTGAGGCGGAGACGCTGGAGGCGGAACTGCGTGTATCCAGAGAAGAAATCGAGGATCGTCTGGGCGTTCCGGTCCGCCATTTCGCCCCGCCTTACGGACGCGCCGACAGGCGGGTGCGGCAGGCGATTTCCCGGCACTACAAGACGTCGGTGAGCACCAGGCTGGGATCGGCGGGCCCGGGGTGGGACCCGTTCGACCTGCCGCGGCTGGAGATGTTCTATTTCACCGATCCCGGGCGCTGGAGGGCGCATCTGCGCGGGCGGGGGCGGGCCTATCTGGCGGCACGCCGGCTGCTGCGGCGAGCCGGGCAGGCGCTGCGCCGGCCGGGGCGATGATCGGGGCGATAATCGGGGTGCCGGGGCGGAACTGTCGCCCGGGCGAAAACCGCCGCCGGCGCGGTTTTGCGCCCGGGGCGCGACCTGCTAGGATGATCCGCGTGAGCGGCGATGGAAAGGCAAAGGCATCGGCGACGGAAAGGTGCGACGGAAAGGTGCGGTGGCGATCGGCGCGCAGGGCAGGAAGATGCGTCGGAACGTCGCGCCTCGCCGGAGGGAGAAGCGGGGTCTGAGGGATGAAATGCGTGATTCTCGCCGGTGGCCGGGGCACCCGCCTGGCGGAGGAAACCGTCCGCATCCCGAAGCCGATGGTCGAGATCGGCGGCCGGCCGATTCTCTGGCACATCATGAAGATCTATGCCGCGCACGGGATCACCGAGTTCATCGTCTGCCTCGGCTACAAGGGGTATGTGATCAAGGAATATTTCGCCAACTACCTGCTGCACAGTTCCAACGTCACCATCGACCTGGCTTCGGGCGAGATGGAACTGAGCCAGACGCAATCCGAACCCTGGCGGGTGAGTCTGATCGATACCGGCGAACACAGCATGACCGGCGGCCGCCTGCAGCGGGTGATGCCGCTGCTCAGGGGCGAGGAAGCCTTCTGTTTCACCTATGGCGACGGGGTAGGCGATATCGACATCACCTCCCTGATCGCCTTTCATCGCGCCCACGGCCGCAAGGCGACGGTCACCGCGGTGCCGCCGCCGCGCCGCTTCGGGCAGCTGCTGCTCGATGGCGATCGGGTGGCGGAATTCGCCGAAAAGCCGGTGGGTGACGGCGGGCTGATCAACGGCGGCTTCTTCGTTCTTTCGCCGGAGGTGGACAGCTATCTGACCGGCGACAGATGCATCTGGGAACTGGGGCCGCTGCAGCAGCTGGCCGAGGAAGGAGAACTCGGGGCGTTCGAGCACAGGGGCTTCTGGCAGCCGATGGACACGATCCGCGAGCGCCAGGAGCTGGAAGAGCTCTGGGCAGGCGGCAAGGCACCGTGGAAGATCTGGTGACATCCCCCGCCGCCTTCTGGGCCGGCCGGCGGGTCCTGATGACCGGGCACAGCGGTTTCAAGGGCGCCTGGCTGAGCCTGTGGCTGCACCGCCTGGGCGCGCAGGTCAGCGGACTGTCGCTGCCCGAGCCGGTCAGCACGCCGTCCCTGTGGCCGCTGCTCGGGCTGGAAGGGGCGGAAGGAATCGCGACCGCATCCGGCGACGTGCGCGACATCGCCACCTTGCGCGCGCTTCTTTCCCGCACGCAGCCGGAAGTCGTGTTTCACCTGGCGGCGCAGTCTCTGGTGCGCCCCTCCTATGACGACCCGGTCGGCACCTTTGCCACCAACGTGATGGGAACGGTAAACCTGCTGCAGGCGGTGGCCGAAACGCCCTCGGTGCGGGCCTGCGTCGTGGTGACCTCGGACAAGTGCTACGAAAACCTGGAACGGGAACGGGGATATGTGGAAACCGACCGCATGGGCGGTCATGACCCGTATTCCGCCTCCAAGGGCTGTGCCGAACTGGCCACCGCCTCGATGCGGCGCAGCTTCTTCACCGGCAGGAACGGTGCGCGCATCGCCTCGGCACGGGCCGGCAACGTGATCGGGGGCGGCGACTGGTCGCGCGACCGGCTGGTGCCCGACATCGTGCGCGGCTGCCTCGGCCCGGAAGGGCAGGTGGTGATCCGTGCCCCGCGGGCGGTGCGCCCCTGGCAGCACGTGCTCGAACCGCTGTGGGGCTACATGCTGCTGGCCAGGCATCTGGCCGAGGGCCGCGAAGGGGTCGATACCGGCTGGAACTTCGGCCCCGGCCAGGGGGCGGAACGGCCGGTGATCGAGGTGGCCGAGGCATTCGTGCGCGCCCTCGGCCGGGGCGAGGTCGCGGTGCGCGAGGAACGGCGCGACCTGCACGAGGCAACGCTGCTGAGGCTGGATGCCACCCGCGCCCGCGCGCTTGGCTGGCGCCCGGTGTGGGATTTCGACACCACCGTGGAAATGACCGCGCGCTGGTATGCGCAGTGGGCCGCCGGGGCCGATGTCCGCGCGATCACGCTTGCACAGATCGAACATTTCGAACGGGATATTTTCGGAAAATGACGGAAAGCCTTCCCAGATGCCGCCATTGCGGCACGCCGCTGAGCGCGACGCTGGTCGATCTCGGGCGCTCTCCCCTGGCCAATTCCTACGTGGAGCCGGAGCGGGCCGGCATTCCGTGCCCGACCTATCCGCTGCATGCGCGCGTCTGCCCGGAGTGCTTTCTGGTGCAGGTCGAGGATGTGGTGCCGGCAGAGGAGATCTTCACCCCGGATTACGCCTATTTCTCCAGCTTCTCCGACAGCTGGCTGGCCCATTGCCGTGCCTATGCGGAGCAGATGAGCGCCCGCCTCGAACTGGGGGCCGATGACCTGGTGGTCGAGATCGCTTCGAATGACGGCTACCTGCTGCAGTATTTCGTGCAGAAGGGAATCCCGGTGCTGGGCATCGAGCCGGCCGCGGCGGCGGCGCGCGCGGCCGAGGCGCGGGGCGTGCCGACGCTGGTGGAATTCTTCACCGCCGCACTGGCCGAAAGGCTGCGGGCCGAAGGGAAGGCGCCGGCGCTGGTGGCCGCGGCCAATGTTCTGGCGCATGTGCCCGACATCAACGATTTCGTGCGCGGCCTGTCGATCCTGCTGCAGGGGGATGCCGTTCATACGGTCGAGTTTCCGCATCTGCTGAACCTGATCGAGCAGACCCAGTTCGACACCATCTATCACGAGCACTACAGCTATCTTTCGCTGGTTTCGGTCGAGCGCATCTTCGCCGCCTTCGGGCTGCGGGTGTTCGACGTGGAGACCCTGCCCACCCACGGAGGGTCGCTCCGGGTCCACGCCTGCCGGCAGGAGGCGTGCCACCGCGAGAGCCCGGCGGTGGAAACGGTGCGGAAAAGGGAAAGGGCCGCCCGCCTGGACAGTCTTGCCGGCTATGCCGGGTTCGAGCGCAAGGTGCAGGCGGTGCGCCGCGAACTGCTGGACTTCCTGCATGCCGCGCGGGCCGAGGGGCAGAGCGTGGCCGCCTATGGCGCCGCCGCCAAGGGCAACACGCTGCTGAACTACTGCGGCATCGGTCCCGATCTGCTGCCCTACTGCGTCGATCGCAATCCGGCCAAGCAGAACCGGCTTCTGCCCGGCAGCCACATACCGGTGCATTCGCCGGACCGGCTGCGCGCCGAGCGGCCGGATTACGTGCTGATCCTGCCCTGGAACCTGCGCGAGGAGATCGCCGCCCAGCTGGCCGATCTGGCGGCCGAGGGCACGCGCTTCGTCACTCCGGTGCCGCGGCTGGAAATCTTCCGGCCATGAGGGCGCGTGTCCTGCTGACCGGAGCCGCGGGGCTGATCGGCCGGCAGACGGTCGCCCCGCTGAAGGCGGCAGGGTTCGAGGTGGTGGCGGTTTCCCGCGCCGGACCGGTCGCCGGGGCGGCGCGGACGCTGCGCGCCGATCTGCTGGATGGCGAAGCGCGCCGGGCGCTGCTCGAGGAGGCCGGTGCCGATCACCTTCTGCATCTGGCCTGGTACGGGGGGCCGGGGCGCTGGAATTCGGCCCGGAATGCGGATTGGGGGCGGGCGAGCCTGGATCTTGTCGCGGAATTCGCGGCCCGGGGCGGGCGGCGGGCGCTGTGCGTGGGCAGCTGTGCCGAATACGACTGGTCGGCGGCCGACGTGCTTGGCGAGGAGTCGCCGCTGGCGCCGAAGAGCGCCTATGCCCGGGCCAAGGCGGAAACCGGCCGGGCGCTGCTGGCGGGGCGGATCGCGCCGGGAGTGGAGACGGTCTGGGCGCGGGTGTTCTTCTGCTATGGTCCCGGGGAGCCCGAGGGCCGGCTGCTGGGCGACCTGCTGGCCGGGCTTTCGCAGGGGCGCGAGGTGCCCTGCACCGATGGCGGCCAGATCCGCGATTTCATGCATGCGGCCGACATCGGACGGGCGCTGGCGACGGTGCTGGCGGGTGATCTGGAAGGGGCCGTCAACATTGCCAGCGGGCAGCCGGTCCGGGTGCGCAACCTGATCGAGACGACGGCCAGGCTGATGGGGCGGCCGGAGCTGATCCGCTTCGGCGCGCTCTCCCGCCCCGAGGGTGATGCGCCCCGGGTGGTGGCGGATGTGGCGCGGCTGGCGGCAACCGGCTTCCGGCCGGGTTTCGATCTGGAGAGCGGGTTGCGGGATGTGGTCCGCCATTTCCGGGAGGCGGGGCGGTGAGACGGCTTGCTGCCGGCCTGTCGGGGCAGGGCTCGGGAGCGCGTCTTGCCCGGTTCCTGCTGATCGGCCTGGTGAACACCGCGCTTGGCTATGCCCTGTTCGCGCTCTTCCTGCTGGCCGGTCTGGGGGCGCAGGCGGCGCTGGGGCTGGCCTTCGTGTTGGGGGTTCTGTGGAATTTCTGGGCGCATGCGCGGCTGGTCTTCGGCCAGGGCGGGCTCGGGCGGCTGCCGGCTTATGCGGCGGTCTATCTGGCGATCTGGTGGGCGAACTCCCGGGCGCTGGAAGCGGCGGAAGCAGCCGGCATCGCACCGCTTGCGGCGCAGGCGGTGCTGGCGCCGCTGGCCGCGCTGGCCGCCTTCTTCCTGATCGGCCGGGTGCTGACCGGGCGTTTCCCGGTCTTCGGGCGGAAGCGCTGAGCGGCGGTTCAGGCGGTGCCGCCCGGCGCGCGCGTTCCGGGGGCCGGACGCAGGGCGGTGCCCTCGCCATCGACGGGCTCGATGTTGATCCGCTCGCGCTCGATCACCATCGGGCCGCCGCGCACCTGGTTGTGGATCGCGGTTACATATTCGCCGAGCAATCCGATGAACAGCAGCTGCACCCCGGACAGGAAGGACAGCGCGATGATGATCGTGGTGATACCGCGCTGGGCGTCGGAAGGGCCGACGAAGAAATAGACGAACTGGAAGATCGCAAATCCGATCGAGGCCAGCGCGATCAGCAGCCCCACCAGCGAGGCAAAGCGCATCGGCGCGCGGGTGAAGGAGAAGATTCCGTTCAGCGCCTGATCTATCAGCAGCGGGAGGTTGTGCTTGGTCAGGCCGCGGGCCCGGGCCTTCCAGCGGTAGGGGAGGATGATCCGCCGGAAGCCGAGCGAGGCGATGATGCCGCGGATATACGGATACTGGTCGCGGTGGGCCAGCAGCGCCTCCATCACCTTGCGATCCAGCAGCTGGAACTCGCCCACGTTGGGGGAGATCTCGAAATCGGAAAGCCGGTTCACGATCCGGTAGAAGAGCCGGCGCAGGTTGCGCATCACGAAGCCTTCCTCGCGCTCCTCGCGGGCCCCGGCCACGATCTCGTAGCCTTGCTCCCAGAGTTTCACGAATTCGGGGATCAGCTCGGGCGGATCCTGCAGATCGACCGGCAGCATCACCACCACCGCATCGCCGGTGGCGTATTTGAGCCCGTTGAAGGTGGAGCGGAACACGCCGAAGTTGCGCGCGTTCACCACCACCTTCACCGCCGGGTCGCGGCTGGCGATCTCCCGCAGGATTTCCACCGTGCGGTCGGTGGAGGCGTTGTCGATGAACAGGTGCTCGCGGGCATAGCCTTTCAGCGGCCCCTCGAACAGCTCCCTGATCACGCGGTGGCATTCGGCCACGTTGTCTTCCTCGTTGTAGCAGGGCGAGGTTATGGAAATCGTCTTCATGCTCATGGCCCGATGTTCACGGCGCAGGCGGCGCGCCGACATGCTTCGATCATGCTCCGACCCGCTCCGGCGATGCTTTCCGGCGCCTCGGGAGCGCTGATCCGGTGTCGCTCCGGGCCGCTGCCCAGGTTTTCGCGCCGCGGAATGACACAGCTTAGCATCCTGCCGCTCCGGGGCAAGCGCGACCGGCCCGGCGCGCGGTGCGCCGGGAATATCCGGAGCAACCCGGCGTCGACCGTTTCATTGTCGTGGCGGTGGCGACAATCCCGGAGCCCGGCCCGCGGCGCCTTCCTGCCGGGTTGCGCGCCCCGGCCCGCCCGGGCTCAGAGCGGGCCGAAGCGGATGAGCGCCAGCGCGAGCGCCCCCGCCGCCGCCAGGAGATAGACCCAGCGCAGCGCTCCCAGCCCGCGCAGGAAGGGCGCGAGCCAGCCGCGCGAGCACGGTGCGCTGCGCGCGGCCTGCACCCGGGCGCCGCTCAGCAGCAGCCAGCTGGCCGTCAGCCCCAGCAGCGCCCAGAGCGCGCGCCCCCACTGGCCGCCCCATTCGCCGAAATGCAGGGCGTTCATCAGCGCCCTGATCCGGGCATTTCCCTGTCGGTCGGCCGGGTGCACCACCCCGAGGATTTCCAGCGTGAGCGGGTCGAGGCTGAGCGTGGTTTCTCCCGCCAGGATGCTGCCGCCGGCCGGGTGGCCGGCAAGGGTGATCCCGTCGCGGGCCCGCCCCGGCAGCACGACCACCTTGATCTCGAAGTCGGGCAGCGCCTTCCGGGCGCGTTCCAGCGCGGCATCGATCCGCGCCCCGTCCAGCACGGCCGGGCGAGCCTCGAGCCGGGGAGAAGCCGGCGCCGGCGCCGGCTCCTGGCCGCGGAAACCCAGCCCCGTGGCCATGAAGAACAGCCCGGTCGATCCGATGATCAGCAGGAAGACGCTGCTCCACAGTCCGAGCAGGCGGTGCAGCCCGCCCTGGCGGCCGCGTTCGCCAAGATGGCGCGGCGGCGGGCGGAACAGCCCCTTCCAGAACCGCCGGTAGGTGACAAGCCCGCTTGCCACCGAAAGCAGCAGCAGCACCGAAGAGGCGCTGACCAGGACGAAGGGCCAGCGACCGGGCAGGAGGAAGCTGTCGTGGAAGGCGCGCAGCATGGCGCGGAGCCCTCTGGCCGGAGCGCTGTCGAGCACGGTGCCGCTGGCCGGGTCGCTCCAGACCACGATCCGTTCGCCGGTTGCGGTGGTCAGATGGCTGCGGTCGCCCAGCCAGGGTTGCGGCTGGCGCTCCATGACAAAGACGGTCGCCCCGGGAAAGGCGGCTTCGAGTTGTGCGAACAGCGTTCCGAACGAGGCGCGCGCCCCGGCTTCCGGCGCTGAGCCGACCCAGGCACGCGGGTGGAACGCCGCTTCCAGCTCGTCGGAGAAGACCAGCACCGTCCCGCTCAGGAACAGCGCCGCAAAGAAGGGAACCAGCCGCACCCCCAGCCATCGGTGCAGCCGGAAGAGTGTCGATCTGACCCTGCCCATGCCCATGCCGCTTCCTTCTCCTTGCGGATCCCTGCGCCCTGAGGGGCTGCGTTCCTCGCGGCTCCGCCGGCGCGTTCCGCCTGCCCGTCGCCTGCCCGTCGCCTGCCCGTCGTCCGCCTGCCGACCTGTCCTGTCCGCGCCGGCGCTGCGCGGCTCCGTCTTCGCCGTTTCAATGGAACATTCAATAGAACAGCCCCGCCGGCTTGTCGAATTCTGCCCGGGCCTCGAAGCTCTCGGCCGGCGGGAGGCGCGCAGATGCCGCGCTCCGCCAGTGGGCGGGGTGCCGGGGGATTGTTCACGATCGGGGGGCAATCCCGGAAGGCGGCTTGGCCTTCCCCCGGGGCGTGTGTATCCATCGGTGCAGGACGGGGCGCAGGAGGGGGGCGCAGCGCGATGTGCGGCCTTTTCGGAATCCTCTACAGGCGCGTCGGGCTCGTGCCGGACGAAGGCCGCCTGCAGCGCAGCGCGCAGGCGCTGGCCCACCGCGGCCCGGATGCGTGCGCCGTTCTGGCCGAGCCGGGGCTGGGGCTGGCGCATGCCCGGCTGTCCCTGGTGGATGTCGCGCCGCGCTCGGATCAGCCGTTTCACGATGAAGGCGGGCGCCACGTGCTCGTCTTCAACGGCGAGATCTACAATTTCCGCCAGCTGCGCGCCGAGCTGGAAGGGCGTGGCGTGCGCTTCCGGACGACCTCGGACACCGAGGTGGTTCTGCACAGCCTGATCCTTGACGGCCCGGCGGCCCTCGCCCGGTTCGAGGGCATGTTCGCGCTGGCCCTGATAGACCGGCAGGAGGGGAGCGTCCTGCTGGCGCGCGACCGTTTCGGCATGAAGCCGCTGTTCTGGGCCGAACTGCCCGAGGGGGGCGGCGCGCTGCTGTTCGGTTCCGAGGTTCCGGCCTTCGGGCCGTGGATGGAGCTTCGCCCCGACCAGGGGGCGCTGTTCGCCTATCTGATGAAGTTCGGCGGCCCCACCGCCGGGCGCTCGTTCTACGAGGGAATCCGCTCGCTTGCTCCCGGCAGCTTCCTTGTCTGGGGGCGCGGGCGGGAAACGGTCGGCAAATCCTTTTTCCGGCTGGAGGAATTCCTCGATGCGGATGAGGCGGAGGCGCTGCGCGGGCTGCCCGCCGGCGCCGTGGCCGACCGTTTCGACGAGATCATGCAGGAGGCCGTGGCCAGCCATCTGTTCGCCGATGCGCGCGTTGGCGCCTTTGCCTCGGGCGGGGTGGACAGTTCGCTGATCGTGGCGATGGCGGCGCGCCAGCAAAAGGACGTGGCGCTGTTTCACGCCAACGTGAAAGGCGCCTGGAGCGAAACCCCGGCGGCGCGCGGGCTGGCCGAGCACCTGGGGCTGGAACTGCACGTCGCCGAGGTCGAGGAGCAGGATTTCGTGGACATGATCCCGCGGGTGATGCGCCACTACGGCTACCCGTTTTCCTACCACCCGAACTGTGCGCCGCTGATGCTGACGGCGGAGCTGGCGCGCGAACGGGGGGTCAAGGGGCTCTTGTCGGGCGAAGGTTCGGACGAACTGTTCCTCGGCTACCCCTGGCTGGGGCGCAAGCCGCTCACCGATGCGTTCGCCGCCGCCGCCGGGGCGGCGAGGGGGGCGCTGCGCCGTCTGCCCGCCATCGGCCAGCTGCTTGCCCCCGTGCACGAGGACAATGCGCTTCAGGTACGCGACCTGATGAACGGTCGCGAAATGGCCGACGACATGGCCGCGGTGGAAGCGGCGCTCGCCGCCTTTCCCGCTGCGCTGCAGGATGCCGGCACCCGCTGGACGCTGGACTACATGCATCACCACCTGCGCACGCTGCTGCACCGCAACGACACCATGGGCATGGCTGGCAGCATCGAGGCGCGCTTTCCGTTTCTCGACCACCGGCTGGTGCGCTTCGGGGTCAACCTGCCGCGCCGTTTCAAGCTGAGGCTGTCGCCCTTCGTGCTGGAAAAGGCGCACCCCTTCGTGCGCGACAAGTGGGTGGTGCGCGCAGTGGCCGACCGCTACGTGCCCCGGCACCTGAGCCGGCGGATCAAGATTGGCTTCTGGACGACGGTGTTCCAGCGGCTCGACATCGCTCCGGCCGGCCTTGCCGGCTCTCCGCTGTGCGATGTGCTGCGGCTCGGCCAGGCCCAGCTGGAACGCAGCCTGGCCGAAGCCGCGCCTGATCTGCGCCTGCGCCTGCTGCTCGCCGATGTCTGGCTGCGGGTCATGGTCGCGCGCGAAAGCGAGGACGGCATCCGCGCCCGGCTGCGCGATCATGTCACGATCCTGCCCGAGGGGCAGAGGCCGCCGCAACCGGCCCGTCGCGGTCGGGCCGCGATCGCCTCGGCCCCGGTCTGAGGCCCGCTCCGGCAGTTCCCGCGCCTGCTTCCGCCCCGCTCCCTGCTTCCGCCCCGCTGCCGCGAAGCCGCGCCCGGCCGCGCCGCTTGCGGCATTCTTCCCGCGTGCGTCTGTTGCTTCTGTCCGGCGTTCCGCGGTCCGCCGCGGCAGGCTTCCGGGCCGCTCCCGTTGCCGGGTGCGCCGGGTGCGGGCAGGCTCAGCCGCCGCTTTGGGCGCTTTCGCGCCCGGTGCGGGTGGAAAAGAGCATTGCCGCGCGGCCGGGAAAGGCAGCGGCCACTGCGGCATTGGCCTCGGGGCCCATGTCGGGCAGGAAGAGCGGGCGTTCGGCCGGCAGCCAGGGGTCGTTCAGATACAGGAACGATCCCGGGTCGGCATCGGTATCGACAAAGACCAGCCGGTTATCGAAAAGCCCGGCCTCCATCGCCTGGCGGATATCGGCCCGGTAGCCGCCGAAGCGGTGGTATTTCTCCACCCCGCGCCAGGGGGTGAACACCAGCAGCCCGAACAGCGCCAGGAGGAACAGTGTTACCCCGCTGCTGTAGCCGTGCACGCCCAGCCGCTTCAGCCGCGCGGCAAGGGCCTCGTAGCCGCTGGCCGACAGATACAGCAGGGCCGGAAAGGCGGCGAACCAGTAGCGCGGCCCGATATAGAAGCTGCCCGAGAACCAGTAGAAGAACAGCGCGACGACGACTCCCGCCACCACCGCGAGCATCGCCGCATCGGCCCGCCGCCAGCGCCCCCAGAGCAGCATCGCCCAGAACAGCGCCAGCGAGCCGACGCCCCAGCCGAACATTTCCAGCTGCAGCGCCGAGAGGTTCTGAAGGGTGTTCACGATCGCTTCGGTCGGGGAGTGACCGGGGGCCATGTCCAGCGCGCCCCACCCCTCGGGCGGGCCGATGCCGGGACCGAAGCCGTAACCGTTTGCCCCCTTTCCCCAGTTGTCGGCCACATGGCGTTGCAGGGGTGACAGCAGGATATCGCCGGTGAGTGCACGGTTGTGGAGGAAGTGGAAACTGCCCGCCAGCAGCGCCCCCAGCGAATAGGCCGCGGTGCGCACAAGCCCGTTCGGGCGCCGCCAGCCAGCCAGCAGCCAGGCGCCGGTAAGAGTGCCGATCAGCGCCGCGTCCAGCTGCCGGGTGACAAAGGCCCAGCCCATCGCCAGCCCGGCAAGCCCCGCCAGGGTTGCCGCCCGCCGGCGGCTTGCCGCTTCTCCCTGCCTGCCGACAAGCAGCAGGAACCAGGCGGCCAGCGTCAGCGTGAGGGTGAGGACATGCGGCATCAGGGAAGCCGCCGCGCCGATGAACCAGGGCGAGCCTGCCATCAGCAGCACCACGATATCGGCCCTGTCCGGCCCGCCCAGCCGCCGGGCCACGCCGTAGGCGAACAGCACGGCGAGGGCGGCCAGAAGCGGGTTCACCAGCCAGGGCAGCCCCAGCCGGACCCCGGCGGCCAGAGCCGCCGGCCAGCCGGGTGAAGTCACGGCGAACCACAGCCCGTCGCGCTGCTCCATCAGATAGTAGGCCAGCGCTTCCCGGGCGGCTTCGGGCGGGGCCGGGGCGGCCAGCGCGCCCCGGGCGAGGGTGCGCGCCTGAAACAGGTAGACGACCTCGTCTTCCACATGCGGAATCCGCTCGAAGGCGAACCAGCTCAGCGCGGCGCTGGCGGTCAGGACCACACCGGCCGGGATGAGCGGGTGAAATCCCCGGTGGCGGGTAAAGGGCGGCGGCAGTGACAGCAGCGCGGCGATGCTCAGCATGTTGATGCCGATCATCCCGCCGGCGACGATCATGCGCAGCCCCCAGGACATCAGGTATCCACGCGGCAGATAGCCCATCAGGGAAACGGAAAAGGCCAGGCTCAGGAGCAGGAACAGCGTTGCCCTGAACGGACCGAAGACCTGCAGCAGGCGCCGCGGGTGGCGCAGCGCGCCCTGCCGGTGCAGCACCGCGAGGGCCACTGCCGCCTGCAGGACGATCAACGCGCCCATCAGCAGATCGACCGGGCCTTCGGGGCGCAGCCGCGGGGCCGGGAACCAGAGCGGCCGGGTCAGCCACAGCTGCGCCGCCCCTGCCGGAAAGAGCATCCCCGCGACCAGGGCGAAGCGGGCGGCGCCCTCGGTCAGGAAGTAGCCGGCGACGATGGCCCCGATTCCGCAGGAGGCGAAGAACCAGACCGCCTTGGCGTCGAGAGCGCCGGCGCCGGCAAGCAGCGTTCCCACGGCGGCAAGCACCGCCAGGGCGCCGGCTCCGGCCAGGAGCCGCCCGGCCCGGACATGTCCGGGTGGGAGGGTCGAAATGTTTGTCGCCACGCAATTACCCTTCGGTTCGAAACGTCGCCGTGGTAACAGAAAATCCGGCACAGACCAATCGGGGCCGGCCCTGTCCGCGCTGGGCGGACAATCTGTCGGCAGGCTGGTGCACTGTCGCCCGGCAAGGGCGGCGCGGATTGCCGCTTCGGGGCAGCGCCCCTGATGCCGGCTCCGCCGCCGGTATCGCGGCCCGGTATCGCGGCCCGGTTCCGCCGTTCGGCCCGGCAGCCCGGCGGGCGGGCCCGGTTTCGGCGGTGTGGCGGGCTGCGGGAGGGCGCGGCGCCGGTGCAGGGGGAGCCGATGCAGGAGGAATGGACCGGCTTATGGACATCCGGCGACAGTTCGGAAGCGGCGTTGCCTGGATGGCCGCGGGCAACTGGATCGAACAGGCGGTCAATTTCGCGCTGTTCGTGATCCTGGCCCGCCTGCTCGGGGTCGAGGCCTACGGGATCATGGCCATGGCCGCGGCCTTCGTGCTGCTGTGCGAGGCACTGGTGCGCGATTCCCTTTCCGATTTCCTGATCGCGGCCCGGGCCCCCTCGGCGGCGGAATTCAACGCCACCTTCTGGTTGCTGGCGGCGCTGGGGGGCGGGCTGCTCGCGGGGCTTCTTCTTGCCGCCGGGCCGGTTGCCGCCTTCTATGGGCGGCCCGAGGTGGCCACCCTGCTGCGGGCGCTCGCGTTCAGCGTGCCGATGGTGGCGCTTGCCGCGGTGCCGGTGGCGATCCTGCGGCGCGGGTTGCGCTTTCGGGTGCTGGCACTGCGGGCCATTGCCGGGGTGGTTGCCGGCGGAGCGGTGGCGCTGGCGCTGGCGCTGGGCGGTTTCGGGGTCTGGAGTCTTGTCGCCCAGCGGCTGGTGCAGGTCGGGGTGAATGCGGCGATGGCCTGGGTTGCGGCGGGCTGGCGGCCGGGGCTCGGCCTTGCCCGGGGCGGTTTCGGGCGGCTGCTGCGCTTCGGCGGCGCGGCGCTCGGGCTGCGCGGGGCCGAGCTGGCGGCGCTGCAGCTGCCTTCGGTGGTGATCGGGGCCAGCCTCGGCCCGGTGGCGCTGGGGCTGTTCTCTGCCGCCTGGAAGCTGATCGAGATCGCCTCGTTCCTGATCGTGACTCCGCTGCGCCTTGCCGCCCAGCCGGCCTTTGCCCGGATGCGGCGAGATGGCGCCCGGGCGGCGGTTCTGCTGCAGGATGTCTTGCGGCTGTCGGGGATGCAGGCGCTGGCCGCCTTCGCCGGGCTGGCGCTTCTGGCCGGGCCGGTGATCGAGCTGACCTTCGGCCCGAGTTGGCTGGGGGCGGTGCCGATCCTGCAGGTGCTGGCGGTGCTCGGTGCCTATTTCTGCATCGAGAAGCTCCACCAGGCCTTCTGTCTGGCGGCCGGGCGGGTCGGGGCGACGGCGCTGCTGTCCTGGCTGGAGGTGGCGCTTGCGCTCGCCCTGGCCCTGGCGCTGCGCCCGGGCGGTGTGGTGGCGATGGCGGGAGGTGTGGTGGCGGCCTTTCTCGTCCTGTGGGGGGGGCGCTTTCGCGTGGTGGCCGCCGTGGCCGGAATCTCGCCGCTGGCGTTGGCGCGGCTGCACCTGGCCCCGTTGCCGGGTGTCCTGGCGATGGCGGCGGCGGTGGTGCTGGTGCAGCGGGGGCTTGCCGACGGGAGCGCGGCGCTGCGCCTTGCTGCGGGAATCGTCACCGGGGGAGCGGTCTTCCTGCTTCATGCCGCTCTCGCCATGCCGGGGCGGCTGCGGCTGCTGCGCCGGTTCCTGCCGGGGTTCCCGTCCGCGCCGGGAGGCGGCGGGCCGCGCGAACGGGCCGCAGGAGACACGCGGCAGGAGGACCGATGAGACCGCTTCGAATCCTGATGTTCACCACCTTCTACCCGCCTTATTCCTTCGGTGGCGATGCGATCGGGGTGCAGCGGATGGCGCGGGCGCTGGCGGCGCGCGGCCACCGGGTGACGGTTGTCCATGACGAGAATGCCTATCTGGTCCTCGGCGGGCAGGAACCGGAGCCGGTGCCGGACGAGGGTGCAGACGGGATCCGGCGGATCGGGTTGCGCGCCCGTTTCGGGCTGCTCTCGAACCTGCTGACGCAGCAGAGCGGCCGGCCGCTGGTGCACGGGCGGCGGATCGGGCGGATCCTCGCAGCGGAAAGGCCCGATATCGTCTGGCACAACAACGCCTCGCTGATCGGCGGGCCGGGGCTTCTGGGCGCCGGCGGCGGGCTGCAGGTCTATGAGGCACACGAGCACTGGCTCGTCTGCCCGACCCATGTGCTCTGGCGCCACGGGCGCGAGCTGTGCGATCGGCGTCAGTGCCTGCGCTGCGTGCTGCGCCACCGCCGCCCGCCGCAGCTCTGGCGGGCGAGCGGGCTGCTCGGGCGGCGGCTGGAGAGGATCCACCTGATCATCGCCAAGAGCGAATTTTCCCGCCGCAAGCACGCCGAGTTCGGTCTCCGCCAGCCGATGGAGGTTCTTCCCTATTTCCTGCCGCCGCTGCGTGGCGCGCTGCCCGCGCCGGTGCGCCACCGGCGCCCCTATTTCCTGTTCGTCGGGCGGCTGGAGAAGATCAAGGGCCTGCAGGACGTGTTCCCCGCATTCGCCCGCTACCCGGATGCCGATCTGCTGATCCTGGGCGATGGCGAGTATGCCGACAGCCTGAAGGCGCAGGCGGCCGGCAATCCTCGGATCCGGTTTCTCGGGCGCAAGACGCCGGAGGAGCTGGGCGCCTATTACCGGGGGGCGCTGGGGCTGATCGTGCCTTCTGTCTGCTACGAGACCTTCGGCATCATCCTGATCGAGAGCTTCCGGCTGGGCACGCCGGTCATCGCCCGCCGGCTGGGGCCGTTTCCGGAAATCGTCGAGACCGCCGGCGCCGGGGAGCTGTTCGAAAGCGAAGACGACCTTCTGGCCGCGCTGCGCGCGCTTCAGCACGAGCCCGGGCTGCGCGAGCGTCGCTCGGCCGCGGCCCGTGCCGCCTTTGCCGCCCACTGGGCGGAAGGGCCGGTTCTGGCCCGCTACGGAGCGGCCCTGGCCCGGGCGGCGCGGCGCGGGGGGATGGATGCGCTGGCCGGGCGGCTGGAGGCCGGCCTGCTCGAGAACGGCCCGGCCGGCGAAGGGCAGGGAAGCAGCCAGCCGGATGGCCGGGGCGCGGGCTGAGAGCCGTTTGCGGCACTCTCCGGCCGCCGCGGTCCCGGGGCCGGCGGAGCAGGGGCAGGCCTGCCGCCCCGATCCGCACCGCTCTGGCCGGGTCGCAAGTTTCCGGCGATTTTCGTCGCAGGCCACAGGCCACAGGCGGCAGGTGGCGGGGGCCGGGGCACGGCGCGGCAGAGCGGGGATGGTCGCGTTCCCGGCGGGGCGGTCCATGGGTGGGTCGCATGTGGCATCCGGGGTGAAGCCGGGTTCCAGGCAGGTGCCGGGTCTCAGGGAATGCTGCTGGCGATCCGGTGGGCATTGGCCATCACCGGAAAGGTGATCGTGGTGGCCGGGATCGCCGGCAGAACGGAGGCATCGACGACATGCACCCGCGTCAGCCCGTGCGGCCGGCCGAGCAGGTCGCTCTGCCCGTCCCGGGGGCGAGAGGCCATCGGCAGGCTGGCGCCGGCGTGAAAGCTGCTGCCGGGGGCGCCGTCGCGGCGGGCGAAGCCGAGCGCGCTCAGCCCGGCAAGCGACAGCGCCCGCGCGATCCGGCGCTGGGCGGCCCGCATGACGGCGCCGGTGGCGGGATTTCTCTGCACGGTGGCGGTCAGCCGCCCGTCGGCGGCCAGGCGCAGCCCGATCCGGGCCGAATGCTCGGAATGCAGAAAGATCTGGGCCACGACAAGCCGACGGGCCAGGGCGGCGAACAGCGGCCGGCTGGCAGCCAGGGAACGGCCGAAGTTGCGCACCATGTCATGGGCGAAGAACTCGTTCCATGCGTAGATCTGGCTGTGGACGGTAAAGGGAGAGACATCGGCGCTGTCCAACTCGAGAAACAGCTGAGGGAGAGTGGTGCGCGGCCCCCGGTCCGGCCGCCGGCGGTTGCCCCGGCGCTGCAGAAGCGGCAGCAGGGCGTGCTGGCTGTCGTGCAGAACGAGCCCGGCGTCGCGCTCCGGCCGGCTTGCCAGGAGCAGGCGGGCGGTTTCCAGAACCCCGGCGGCGATGAACAGGCGCCGCCCGCGCAGAAGCCCGCCGCCTGCCAGCCGCAGCTCGACACCGGCCGGAGTTTCGGAAAAGCACAGCGCGACCCGCCCGCCCTGATGGCTGAAACCGGCGCATTCACGCAGTTCGCGCACCCGCTGCGCGGCCGACCAGATCAGCCCCCAGGGGCAGCCGTGCAGGCACATCCCGCAGGCCCTGCAGCGGGCGGCATCCACGGCCACCCGGGCCGCCCCGGCCACGATTCCGAGCACCCCGAGCGCCGCCTGCCGCCGGTTCATCGCTTCGAGCAGCGCCCCCGCCTGCGGTCCCGGCGCCAGTTCTGCCCGTCCCTGCATGGCAAAGGCGGGAAACAGCGCCTCCAGCGCATCCGCGCGCCCGGCTACCGGCATGAAACGGGCAACGGCCGCATAATGCGGCGCCAGATCCTCCGCCGAGACCGGCCAGCCGCGCATGTCCTGCTGCCTCCAGGGCAGCACCGCCGCTCCCCAGAGGTTGGACAGCCCTCCCACCGCGCGCGAGGACCGCAGCGCGATCTCGTCGGCGCCCCGCCCCAGCACCGTTTCCGCCGGCGCCAGGGCGAAATCGGAGCCGAACCGCCGGATCCGGCCCGCCGGCGCGTCCAGCTGGGGGCGCTGGTAGGCGGCGATTTCGGCGGCGCTCCAGGCTTCGGGGGGACGCGCGGCCAGGGCATCGCGCCGCCGCAGGAGCGGGGCCTCCGGGCTCGCTCCGCCGTCGATCATCAACACGCGCCGCCCCCGCGCCAGCAGGGCGCCGGCGGCAGAAACGCCGGCCGGCCCGGAGCCGATCACGATATCTGCATCGGTATCACTCATCCGCTCACTCGCGCCTGAAGATCAGCACGGCACCATCGCCCAGCGTGCCCGGGAAGCGGCGCACCAGCTTCAGCGTGGTTTCGGTATCCGCATCCAGCGCTGCCACCTTGCGCAGCCCGCGGGCGGGGAAGGCCACCACGATCAGCATCGGACCCGGCTGCACGCGCGCCGCCAGGTAGTCCTCCTCGGTCAGGATCGCCTCCCAGTCGGCGCCGAAATGGCTGCGGAAGACGGCAGCCGGAAAGCCGACCGCATAGACGCGCTCCCCGGGGGCGCGGGTCCGCTCGACCAGGGCGAAGGCGCCGGCCAGGTCCTGTTTCGGGGCCATGTAGTTGCGCGCGGCCAGGGGGATCGACACCAGCACCATGGCCACCGAGGCGGCCACGAATACCCGGCGCGGATCCTGCCCGGCGAGGCGCGCGACCCAGCCGCTCGCCAGGCGCACCCCCAGCACGATCAGGATCAGGACGAAGCCGATGTCGGCGAAGAAGAACCGCGGCCAGATCCGCATCTCCAGCATCAGCAGCAGCGCCAGCGTCAGGGCGACATGCACCGCGACGACCGGGGGATAAAGCGGCGCGGCGCGATGCGCCGCGATCCCGCCCAGCACCGCCAGCGCGATCACCGCCAGCGCCACCAGCCCGACCAGCGGACCGAGATTGCCCAGCGCCGTGCGCATCCCTTCCAGCAGCGACCACAGCGGGTTCTGGTATTCCGCCATCACGTCCACCGCCGAGCCGTCCGCCACCCCTCCGACCGCGGCCATCACGTCGCCCAGCATCGGCGCATAGAGCAGCAGTGTCAGCGCCCCGCCCAGCGCATAACCCGCCGCCGGCAGCAGGCAGGCGCGCCGCTCGAACCGGCCGGTCAGCAGCCGCCAGCCGGTCAGCGCCGCCCAGACCAGGCCCTGGGCCGCGAAAAGGAACGCCCCGGTCAGGTGGGTGAAGATCGCCAGCGCCAGCACCACCGCATAGGCGATCCAGGTCCGCCATTTCGGTGCCGCCAGCCCGCGCAGCCAGAAGATCATCCCCAGCGTCGCGAAGAACGCCAGCCCGGTGTAGCCGCGCGCGTTCTGGGAAAACCAGATGTGGTGGTAGGAAAGCGCCAGCAGCAGCGCCACCACATGGGCCGTGTGCGCATCGGCGACATCGCGTGCCAGCACCCAGAGCGCCCAGATTCCGGCCAGCCCGAACAGCAGCGCCGGCAGGCGGATGGCCCAGGCCGCATCGCCGAACAGGGAGATCGAGCCCTTTGCCAGAAGGTTGAACAGGTAGTGATGGTTCATGTCGTAGCCCTGCAGCATCCCGGACCAGGGCAGGCGCAGGTGGGTTTCCAGCGTCAGGATCTCGTCATACCAGAGCGGGCCGTTCAGCCCCGGCAGCCGCAGCCCGAGCGCCAGCAGCAGGATCAGCCCGGGCCACAGCAGGTCGTGCCGGCGGGCCGGGCGCTCAGCCATCGGGCACGCCCGCCTTTACCGCCCGCACCAGCAGCAGCAGTTCGTAGTTCGGATCGTGGGTCTCCAGCTCCAGCGCATCCACCTCGGAAGCGCCCAGCCCGTGCAGGTTGCAGATGCAGGTAAAGACATTGCCCACGGCAGCGACCTCGACGTTTTCCGCCCCGAAAACGGCGCCGAACAGGCGTTTCTTCGACTGGCTGGTGAAATGCCAGTATTCGCCCCAGTCATCCACCCCCTCGCGCCGGGCGACACGACTCATGCCGTGGCTGGTGCACAGCACCACGCCGCCGGGCTTGAGGATGCGGTGCAGCGTGGCGATCGCCTTGTCCACCTCATAGATCATCTGCAGCGTCTGGGTGATGATGATGCAGTCGAAGCTGTCGTCGGCGATATGGGGCGCGTCGGTCAGGTCGGCGACGATGGTGGCCTGCGGGTTGCCCTCGACGTAATGCAGCACGTCCTCGCGCGTGACCTTGTCGCCGCCGAACTTGCGCGTGTAGCCCGGGTCGCCCATTTCCAGCACCCGGCCCTTGATGTCGGCGCTGTGGCGGGCAAGGAACTGTTCGATGTAGTAGCGCTCGATGGTCAGCAGGTCGCGATCCTGCCCGAATACCGCGCTGATCGGGCTGAGCCGGCGCAGCCCGCCGAAATCGACACTGCCCACCGGCACCGACTGCAGCCGGTAGCGGCGCTGCTGGGCGCGGATCCACTTGCGCAGCCGTTCCGGCAGCAGCAGCGTTGCCGTGTCGCGGATCAGCTTCTCGAGACGCGCTCCCGGGGTCATGCGCCCGCTCCGGCACGCTTTGCTCCGGCACGCTTTTCGGCGATCAGGTCGGTGATGATCCGCTCCAGCGGCAGTCGTGGCCTGAAGTCGATGGTCCGCTGCAGGCGGGAGACATCCGGCACCCGGCGCTGCATGTCCTCGAACCCTTCGGGGTAGATCTGCTCATGGGGGACATGCTCGATGCGCGAATCGGAGCCGGTCAGCGCGATCACCCTTTCGGCCAGCGCGCGGATGGTGATCTCCTCGTCGGTGCCGATGTTGAAGACCCTGCCGATGGCGGCCGGGGTGGCCATCAGGCGCACCAGCGCCTCCACCGCATCGGCCACATGGGCGAAGCAGCGGCTCTGGGTGCCGTCCCCGTGCACCAGCAGCGGTCGCCCCTCCAGCGCCGCCTGAACGAAATTCGGCAGCACCATGCCGTAGCGCCCGCTCTGGCGCGGGCCGGTGGTGTTGAAGAAGCGCAGGATCACCACCGGCAACCCCCGTTCGCGGGCCAGCGCGAGGGCGAGGAATTCGTCCAGCTGCTTGGCGCTGGCGTAGGACCAGCGCAGGTTGACGGTGGCGCCGATCGTCAGGTCGTCATCTTCGGAAAACGGGAATCTGGCAGCCTTGCCGTAAACTTCCGAGGTTGATGCCAGATAGACCGGGGTTCCGCCCTGTGCTGCGGCCAGCAGCACGTTCTCGGTGCCGCCGACATTGGTCAGGATTCCCCGGCTCGGCTGCTCCATGATCAGCTTCACCCCCACCGCGGCGGCCAGGTGGAACACCGTATCGGCCTGCGCGACCAGCCGCTGCACGAGCGCGCGATCGAGAATGTCGCCCTCGACCAGCGCAAAGCGTTCGTCCCCTTCCATCGCCGCCAGGTTCTCGCGCCGCCCGGTGGACAGATCGTCCAGCACCGTCACCCGGTGCCCCTCGGCGAGCAGCCGTTCGGCCAGATGCGAGCCGATGAAACCCGCTCCCCCCGTGATCAGTATGCGCATGCAAACAGGCCCCGCATTCAAACTCGCATGATCCAAACCCGCATGATCCAAACCCCGCCCGAAGCCTCGCCGGAGCGCCTTGCAAGACACATCCCGGCGCCGCCCCGGCTGCAGGGAACGGCCCCTGCGGCGCGTGCCGTATAGCATGGCCCCCCCACCGCTGCCACCGGCAGGCCGGCCCGGGCTTTTGCCGCGAAACAATTCTGCTAACGTGGTGCAATTCTACAGCGGGAGGATCCAGTGACAGGACCATCTGCAGACAGCGCGGGAGCCGGGATGCGGGGCGCGGTTGCCGGGCGGCGGGTGCTGGTGAGCGGGGCGCGCGGGTTCATAGGGACGCATGCGGTGGCAGCGCTGGCCGCGGCCGGGGCCGAGGTCACGGCGCTGCTGCGTTCGGGGCATGAGGCAGCCCGGCTGCGGGCGCTGGGGGCGCGGGTCGTCGTGGCGCCGCTGCGCCCGGGGAGGGCGCTCGCCCGGGCGCTGCGGGGGCAGGAGGCGGTGGTGCATGCCGCCCATGACGTGCGCGCCCGCGCAGCGGCCAACATCGCCGCTTTCCGGGCCCTGCTGGAGGCCGCCTGCCAGGGCGGGTCGCGCCGTTTCGTCCTGTTGAGTTCGGCCGTGGTCTATGATGACTGGCCGCGGGGACGGATCGCCGAGGACGCGCCCTGGGGCGGGCCCGGCGGCGGCGACTACCGCCAGGCGAAGATCGCGATGGAAAGGATGCTCCTGCAGGCGGAAACGCAAGCCGTCATCCTGCAACCGACCCTGGTCTATGGCCCCGGCAGCGCGCTCTGGACCGAAGCGCCCCTGGCGGCGCTGCGCGCGGGTGGCGTGGTCCTGCCCGTTCCCTGCGGCACGAGCCCGCTCGTGCATGTGGAGGACGTGGCCGAGGCAGTGCTGCGGGCCGTGGCCGCGCCCGGCCCCTTCCCGGCGCGCTTCGTGCTGAGCGGCCCCGGGCAGCCGGGCTGGCTGGAGGTCTACGAGGGCTACCGCGCGATCGCCGGTCGCGGCGAGATCCTGCTGCGCCCGGAGGCGGAGCTGAGGGCCCGGCTCGGCCCGCCGCCGGTCGGGGGAGGGCCGGGAGTGGCGGCACGGCTGTCGGCGGCGCTGCGCCGGGTGCTCGGCACGCGCCGCTTCGAACGGGCGCTGGGGCGGTTGCGCGCCCTGCGCCCGGCACGGGGGCCGCGCTGGCCGGACCGGCACCTGCTGGAGCTGCTGCTGGCGGAGCCGGAGGTGTCGATCGCGCGGGCACGCGCCGGGCTCGGCTACCGGCCGCGCTACGACCTGGCCGCCGGGATGGACTCGATCCGCGCCGCGCTGGAAGGCGCGGGGAGGGAAGGGCCATGCTGAAGGCGGAATTCGCGGGCGCTGCGGGAAGAAGAAGGGCGCTGCGGGAAGGAGAAGATGACAGGGCTGTTTCCGGGGCGGGCACAATCCACCCCCGCAGCTGCCATTCGGCGAAAGGTGGCACCGGCGCGCAGCCAGGGTTGGGACCGGGCGTGCGCCGATGCTATGCCGGTGCTGTTCAGCAACGGGCGAAACCCGGCCGGAGGGCCGGCAGAAGCCGCAGGACAGGACACGGGACGGGTTTTCGATGACGAGAGGGTTTTCCTTGCTTGCCGATCTGAAGGAGCGAATCGCGACTCGCCGCGCCCGGGTCATGACGGTGGGTCTGGGCTATGTGGGGCTGCCGATGGCGCTGACGGTGCACGAGGCGGGATTCGATGTGCTCGGGCTCGACATCGACAGCGCCCGGGTGGCGGCGATCAACGCCGGCGAGCGGGTGATTTCCTATTTTCCGGAGGAGCGGATCGCCGATGCGGTGGCTTCGGGGCGTTTTGCGGCCACCGATGATGCCGGCAGGATTGCGGAGGCGGATGTGATCCTGATCTGCGTGCCGACCCCGCTGGATGCGCAGCGCGCTCCGGATCTGGGCCATGTGACGGCCGCTGCCGGGCAGATCGCCTCCCGCCTGCGCGCCGGGCAGCTGGTGATCCTGGAGAGCACGGTCTGGCCCGGCGCCACGGCGGGCGTCCTGCGCCCGATCCTGGAGCGGAGCGGGCTGCGCGCGGGAGCGGACTTCTTCCTCGGCTTCTCGCCCGAGCGCGAGGATCCGGGAAATCCGGACTACACCACGCGTACGATCCCGAAGGTGATCGGCGCCGATGACCGGGCCTCGGCCGAACTGCTCGAACTGTTCTACGGCACGATCGTGGAGCGCACCGTGCCGGTCAGCTCGACTGCCACCGCCGAGGCGGTGAAGCTGGCCGAGAACAGCTTTCGCACCGTCAACATCGCCCTGGTCAACGAGATGAAGACCGCCTTCGAGGCCATGGGCGTGGATGTATGGGAGGTGATCGATGCCGCGGCCACCAAGCCCTTCGGCTACATGCCCTTCTACCCCGGTCCGGGGATCGGCGGCGACTGCATCCCGGTTTCGCCGGCCTATCTTTCCTGGCGGGCGCGCGAGGTGGGCGTGGCCACCCCGATCATCGATCTTGCGCGCAGCACCAATGATACCGCTCCCGATGCGGTGGCCGCCCGGGTGGCGGCCGGGCTGATGCGCCGGAGCGGGGTGGCAATCGGCGAGGCGCGGCTTCTGGTGCTCGGCATCGCCTACAAGAAGGATGTGGAAGACACCCGCGAAAGCCCGGCGCTCACGGCCCTGCTGCGGCTGGAGGAGATGGGCGCGCGCTGCGATTACCACGATCCCTTCTTTCCGGTGATGCCGCCGACCCGGGATCATCCCCAGATGGCCGGGCGGCGGTCGGTGGCGCTCACGGCGGATGGGCTCGCCGGATACGACGCGGTGGTGCTCCTGACCGATCACACCGCTGTGGACTACCCCCTGGTGGCCGAACACGCGCGGCTGATCTTCGATGCCCGCAACGGTCTTGCCCGCCGCGGGGTGGCGGTCGATCCCGGGCGGCTGATCAAGATCTAGCGCAGCCCGGGATGCGGGGCCGCGCGGGACCCGGGCCGGGGCGCCGGCCGGGCGAAGGAACCCGGGCGAAGGAACC
>Ga0256839_1000373_pt1 | contig 58177 bp, 50 predicted proteins | sample 354166metaG_FD_185968 | JGI IMG/M metagenome (GOLD analysis project Ga0256839, IMG submission 185968) | Hydrothermal vent microbial communities from Mid Atlantic Ridge, Atlantic Ocean - 354-166 | ecosystem: Environmental > Aquatic > Marine > Hydrothermal vents | place: Atlantic Ocean: Mid...
ATGACCAGTTATCCTTGGCACCATCGGCGATACCGAGATACAGAGCATCAGGATAAAGGGCTTTGATGCGCTGAATTTCTTTCTGATACCGTTGCTTGAAGGTTTCTTTACCATATTCTGGCGGTGCCCCCAGATAGAGTGAATGAAGACGTGTTCCTTCAGCATCATAAAAAGACAACGATCCCACCATCGCTTCACGCCAACCTTCTTCTTGCATCAGAATATAAGCACCATCCAGGCTGAAGACAATGGTCGAAACAGCATCGTCAAATTCGGGCAACGTATAGCTCCATTCTTGTTCTTTTGCCTGGGCAATGCCACCCACCCAATCCGCCATATTTTGGATATAGGATTTCGTGAGTTTGCGGTTATGGTTGGCTTCAAAGTCGCGGCAAACGGCTTGTGCGTTCATATGAACATATTTGTGTGAAATTTGCTTCGCTAACCGGGGTGTTCCTCCTCGAATAATACGGGCTTGCTCTTCCAGTGGACACCACACTTTTCCGCCTTTGGACGTTTGATAGGTATAGCGTTCAACTTTGACGACACCATAAGGGGTTTGATATTTTTTTTCGCTGGGTGGCTTCGCCGTCCATTTGATGTCTCCCGTTTGAAGGGGCGATCCATCTGTATCAAAATTCTTTAAGGCTTTTTCTGTCGCTAAAAGCCCAACTTCGTTGCAGGCATTTTGAATCGCATCTTCTGCTTCTAAAAGGGTGCCGCCTATGTTCACTTTAACTTCTATCGTCAACTCGTTTCCGGTGCGTGCAATGAGGTGTGCCATTAATGAAATAACCTTCGTAATCTATTTTCAGTGAGTTATAACATATATCTATAAATAACATCAAGGTAAGGCCTCACCCAATTGCAAAAATGATTCCGCTAAAAACTACAGGGGCAAGACCAACATCATATACTTCGCGCGGCCACGGATGCGGAATTTATAGCACACTGATTTTTGTCGAGAGCAAGGCACTAAAACAGGCGCATAGCAAGCTACGCAACTGTTTTAGTAACGCAGCTATCGGCAAAAACTCAGTCGTTAGAAATCCGTAGTCGTGACCGCGCAAAGTATACAAACAAAATGGAATTATCAAGCTTAGAAATTGTTCTAGACTTGTTATCTATATCAATAAACAATTAATTGGGTAATTACAGTTGTTATTATGAAAAAGTCAAAATATTTACTTTCACTCTCAACAATACTTGTCAGTCTATTTTCCGTTTCTGAAATAGATGCTAAAAAACTGTATAAATATCAGGATGAAAAAGGCATCTGGCATTTTACTGACAAACAGCCCGAAACTGATTTGAAGGTTGAAGTACGACAAATGAAGGTGGCAAAAAAGAAATGGGTCTGGATTGAAATGGAAGGGACTAAAACCGAACCTGACTTTTATGTTCAAAATACTTTTTATGGACCTATTGAATTAGAAGTCAGCCTTCATTCTCAAAATAATATTAAGACCAGACCTGCATTACCTAAAAAATTCATCATCCCGTCTGGACGATCGGAAAAATTATTTGAAATCAGATCTGCAAACCCCTTTCAATCATGGGGGTATGGCTTGCAATACAGCTATGTAATTGGCGCCCCGAACAGCAAACATGATTTTTCGCATCTTTATTTACCGCCAATTGCCCCTGGCACTGCTTTTCAGATAACACAAGGGTTTAATGGCAGCTTTAGTCATCACGATGAACAAAATAAATATGCCATAGACATCGCTATGCCTGTAGGAACTCCTATTCATGCTGCCCGATCCGGCGTCGTTATGAAAGTAGAAAATGATTTTTTCAAAGGGGGTACAGACAATAAAGCCTATCTATCACGTGCAAATAGCATTAGGATACTTCATGATGATGGATCAATGGCTATTTATGCGCACCTGGAACTTGAAAAAGCCCAGGTGTATCCTGGCCAACGAGTCTACGCGGGACAATTAATCGCCTTTTCGGGCAATACCGGCTTTACTTCCGGCCCACATTTACATTTCTCAGTTCAAGTTAACAAGGGCATGAAACTGGCCTCTGTACCCTTCAAATTTGCTGAAGAGGATGGTGACAAAGGGCCTTCTGTTGGCAGCTGGCTTACTGGCGTTCGCCCTACTACCATGCAAGGCGCTAGTCAGTATTAGCGGGTTCCAAAAACTACGATAGTTTTGCCACGAGCAGTGATTTTTTGATCCTGCTCTTCCAGCTCTTTTAGAACCCTGCCGGCCATCTCTCTTGAACAACCAACAATTCTGCCAATCTCCTGGCGAGTTATGCGCAACTGCATCCCATCGGGATGGGTAATGGCATCGGGTTGTTTGCATAAATCAAACAACGTCCTGGTAATTCGCTGCTTGACATCCAAAAAGGCAAGATCCTGGTAGTTTCTGGTTGTGATTAGTAAACGCGATGAAATCTGCTCGGCTAACAAAAAAAGTAATTCAACCGCGTATTCAGACAGCTCTCTATGCAGCATCTGTTTAAAACGTTCATAACCGATTTCTGCCAGCTGGCATTTGGTTCGGGTTTTAATGGTTACCTTACGAATTTCCTGGCCTTTAAAGACGCCTATTTCACCAATAAAGTCATTTTTGTTCAAATAGGCCAGAATTAATTCTCTGCCATCGTCATCTTCGGCACAAACACTGACAGAGCCTTCGACAATGTAATACAATCTGTCACCCGTATCACCTGGCCTAATAATACTGGTTTTTGCCGGATAACTTTTAATATGACAATAATGTAGAAATTGCTGCAAAGCATTATTTTTTGCTGGAGTTTCGATGGTCAAGCTCATAATATCTGGAATATCCTATAATCAAATTATATACTTGCAATCGGAAAGATTTAGCTGACAAAACTGGCTGCATGGCAGCACCAATTTCAAAAGTTTTTCGTTCCTATTGCTCAGTACGATGCAATATATTTACCTAAAAAGCAATGTAATATTTGCAAATAGATGACTAAAGTCTAGACAATATATATATTTTTTCAATAGCGGAGCAGGTATTAATAATGGAAGTTCAAATAAAATGGGTAGATGGCGTAATGTTTGTCGGAGAAACCGGAAGCGGCCATGCCGTTGTCATGGATGGCCCGCCAGATCACGGCGGTCGCAACATGGGGATTCGCCCCATGGAAATGATCCTGCTTGGTTTGGGCGGCTGCTCATCTTTTGATGTCGTTCAGATCCTACAGAAAGGTCGTCACGATGTAACCGACTGTGTGACCAAAGTTTTAGCAGAACGGGTTGACAGTATTCCCAGCGTATTCAGTAAAATTCATCTGCATTTTGAGGTATCCGGCAAAAATCTAAAAGAAGCTGCCGTTGAACGTGCAGTACGCCTTTCTGCTGAAAAATATTGCTCGGCAGCCATCATGCTGGAAAAAGCAGTTGAAATTACTCATGATTTTGAAGTCAAAGAGGTTTAATTCAGATTGAGCAAGATACAACTCCAGGGATTTAACAACCTCACCAAATCGTTAAGCTTCAATATTTACGATGTCTGCTATGCACCTGCTGCGCAGCAGAAGGATTATATTGAATATATTGATGAAGCCTATAATGCCGAACGCCTGACACAAATACTGAAAGGTGTTTCTGACATTATTGGCGCAACCATTTTGAATATAGCCCATCAAAATTATGAACCTCAAGGGGCCAGCGTCACCATGTTAATTGCTGAAGGCAATGACATCCCGAAAAATATGGCTTCCCAAACGCCCGGCCCTTTACCGGATACGGTTTTAGCGCACCTGGATAAAAGTCACATCACGGTACACACTTATCCTGAAAGCCACCCTGACAACAATATTTGCACCTTTCGCGTTGATATCGATGTTTCTACCTGCGGCCAGATTTCACCGCTGAAAGCCCTCAATTATCTAATCCACAGTTTTGAGTCCGATATCGTGATTATGGATTACCGCATCCGCGGATTTACCAGGGATGTCAAAGGAAAAAAGCACTTTATTGACCACAACATCACATCCATCCAGAATTATCTTGCAAAGGACACATTGGCGAATTATCAAATGATAGACGTTAACGTCTATCAGGAAAACATTTTTCATACCAAGATGAAACTGAATACCTTTGAGCTTGAATATCACTTGTTTAAAACAGAAGAGGAATTTTCAGAGCACCAGAAAAGCACCATTAAGAATCAATTACTCAAAGAAATTGATGAAATTTTTTATGGCCGAAACTATTGAATATCAACATCCTGACTTAATCAGATACCTCTTCCTGCTGGGCTTGCAGTGCCTCAACAATCGACAAATATTCTTCTATTTTTGGTCGGTAAAGAAAAACCGCCAAAGCAGAAAGCACGCAAAAAATATAAAGTGTGTTGTAATCGTCACCTAGGACAAACATAATAAACCCAAGCATTCCAATGGTCCCCGCTGATATCATGGAAACCAGAACCGTCACAAAATATCGCTGTTTTGCAGTCGCTTCACCCGGCATGGTCTGATTTAAGCGGACCATGATAAAACGCATCAAATTAGTGATTGGAAAAGCAATAATGGCGAGTATATACAAAATCGTTCTTATCCAAACCAGCCTGTCCTGACTAACCTGAAAAACCCGTATTTGCTCCCAATAATATTCACTAACAAACAAGTAAGCCAACAAGGTTAATAAAATAAGCCCCATTAACAGCCACAATAGTTTAAATGCTGTTTTAGCTTGGTCCGAAGAAAAGTCCCGTATCATTATTTTTCCTGAGTATCTTGCAGATTTTTCTCAGCAAGTTCGCGACGGTAAGTTTGGACAATCACTAAGAACGCCAAAAAATCATACAATCCATGAATAATAATTGGGGTTAACAAATTTCTGTCACCACCATAATCCATAGAAAGCCCTAAAAACATACCCACTAATGCGGCAAGCACTGCATACATTGGCGTTACCGCATGCACTAAGCCGAAAATAACATTGCTGGCAATCAGCCCGCCCGTCATGCCCCATGATGATTCCAACCACGGCTGAATTGTGCCGCGAAACAATACCTCTTCTGTAATCCCAGCTATCGCCGCAAGAATAAACAAATCAGTCCAATGCAACCGCACCATATTTGGCGCCAAAGTATCAAGTAATGCTCGTTTGACCTCTTGAAAAGAATCAATCTGAATCTGATATAACGCCATAAAAAAAACAAATAATGGGATGGTTCCAATGATGCCGTAAAAAACAGCCATCTCGGAAAAAAACAGGTTGGCGAAAGGATTGATACCAACAAACCACCCGATTACGAAAGCTATAATCAGCAAAGAGCCTTCAAAATAACAGGCTACCCTGAAAAAATTTTGCTCATTGATTGGAGAATTGTCCATGCATTAAGTCATTAATGGTTGAAAAAAATTAAGATTATAGTTTACCGAAAACCAGGTAAAATGGCCTAAATTTACAATTCACAGATCCCATTATGTTGTGCTTCATTTACAAAAGTTCAAAAAAACCAGAACTTTATTTATATGTTCCAGAAAAAGACAATTTTTCTAATGTTGACGAATTACTCTTTACGGCATTCGGTATCCCGGAATTTGTTATGGAACTGGAACTAACTCCGAACAAAAAACTTGCCAGAGCGGACACCAAGAAGGTAATAACCTGCCTGAAAGACAAAGGTTATTTTGTCCAGATGCCGCCCGTCACATTCAATGCCCCAGAAAAAATCCAATAATTCTAGAGTTTAAGCCTTTGGCAACGTCACCCCTCGCTGCCCTTGATATTTCCCACCCCGATCTCCATAGGAAACTTCGCACACCTCGTCACCGCCAAAAAACAGCATTTGCGCCACCCCTTCATTAGCGTAGATTTTTGCTGGCAATGGCGTCGTGTTGGAAAACTCTAAAGTCACATGCCCCTCCCATTCCGGCTCTAGTGGAGTGACATTGACAATAATGCCGCACCGGGCATAAGTTGATTTACCCAAACAAATTGTCAGCACATCTCGTGGAATACGAAAATATTCGACAGTGCGCGCCAGCGCGAAGGAGTTGGGAGGAATAATGCAAACATCCGATTTCACATCAACAAAACTCTCATCAGCAAAATCCTTGGGGTCTACAATAGCAGAATTGATGTTGGTGAAAATCTTGAATTCATCTGAACAACGAACATCATACCCATAACTGGAAGTACCGTAGGATATTACCCGGCCTTGTTCTGACTCTCTCACCTGATGCGAAACAAAAGGCTCGATCAAGCCTTTTTGTTGTGCCATGCGGCGAATCCACTTGTCTGACTTAATGCTCATTATTAAAAATATACCTGATGCTAAGTTGAATGAAGCTTTTTACCACAAACATCAGGTGTTTTGCACAACAATATTTGGAAATTTATGGCTATAATCTTTCGCTTGTAATGCCAGTTTTCCTGACATTTTTCGTGCGATTGATTGGTAAATCCCGGCAATTCGTCCTTCCGGATCTGAAACTACAGACGGCCTTCCAGAGTCCGCCTGCTGACGAATGGTAATATCCAAGGGCAAAGCACCCAATAAATCAACCTTGTTTTTCTGCGCCATCATGACTCCACCACCTTCGCCGAAGATGGGTTCTTCATGTCCGCATTTGCTGCAAATATGAACACTCATATTTTCAATTATCCCCAGAACTGGAATATTTACTTTTTCAAACATGGCCAAACCTCGCTGCGCATCCAAAAGCGCAATATCCTGCGGCGTTGTCACTATAACTGCACCGCTGACTGGAATCTGCTGAGATAGCGACAACTGTATATCGCCCGTTCCCGGCGGTAAATCGACAATCAAATAGTCCAGGTCTTGCCAATGAGTCTCTTGCAATAGCTGCTGTAATGCATTCGTCACCATCGGCCCCCTCCAGATCATTGGCTGCCCAGGGTCAATTAAATAGCCAATTGAAATCGTCTGGATACCATAAGCCACTTTGGGGTTCATGGTCTTACCGTCATCACTGGATGGATGTCCGGTCAAACCCAGCATGGTCGGGATACTTGGGCCATAAATATCAGCATCCAAAATACCAACATTAGCGCCTTCCGCTGCCAATGCCAGAGCCAAATTGACTGCCGTTGTTGATTTCCCGACACCGCCTTTTCCCGATGCCACCGCAATAATATTTTTAACATTGGGAATTGGCTTTAAAGATTGCTGAACACTGTGGGAAATAATATTGATTTCAGCATCAACACTGACTTCGCCAACATCAGGCAAACCCTTTAAATGACTTTGCACCTGAGCGACCAATTCATCGAGGCAACTTTTTGCTGGATATCCAATTTCCAGATTGATATCGACATTCTCACCATCAATATCAATCGCCTTAACGAATTGGGCGCTAACCAAATCAGTTTCTATATTCGGATCAATTACCAACTTAAGGCAATTTTCCACATCAGCTTTATTTAGTGTGGTCATTTGTTTATGTTTAATAGATATCAACTATAAAGATTCATAGTATAACACTTGGTATTTAAGAAGCTGCCACTTTCACCCTGGCTTTAACCCTTATAAGCACCTGAATTTGGAACAGATTTATGGCATAATAACCGGCTTGTTTGTAATCTTTAAAACCAACCGCACCATGTCAGACAGAAAACTTCTGGTTACCAGCGCTCTACCCTATGCAAACGGCCCAATTCATCTGGGACATCTCGTAGAATATATTCAAACCGATATCTGGACCCGCTTTCAAAAACAACGAGGTCATGAATGCTATTTCGTATGCGCAGACGACACACACGGCACCCCGATCATGTTACGAGCTGATGCCGAAGGCATCACACCAGAGGAGTTAATTGCACGCGTCCAAAAAGAACATCTGGCGGATTTCTCTGATTTTGACATTATTTTTGATAACTACCACAGCACTCATTCACAGGAAAACAAAGAGTTATCGGCATTAATATATCAACGCCTGAAAGAAACCGGTCATATTGATTCTGCTGAAATCAGTCAGGCTTATGATCCAATCAAAAAAATGTTTCTCCCAGACCGGTTTATTAAAGGTCAGTGCCCCAAATGTAAAGCTCCCGATCAATATGGGGACAGCTGTGAAGTATGCGGAGCCACTTATTCACCCACTGAATTAATCAATGCTGTCTCGGTCATTTCTGGCGAAAAACCCATAGAAAAAAAATCCTTGCATTATTTTTTCAAACTGGCTGATTTTACGGAAATGTTAAAAGAGTGGACGGCAGCCGACCACTTGCAACCTGAAGTGACCAACAAATTATCGGAATGGCTGGAGCATGGCTTGCAAAAATGGGATATATCTCGAGATGCCCCTTATTTCGGCTTCGAAATTCCTGACGCCCCCGGCAAATATTTTTATGTTTGGCTGGATGCTCCAATCGGTTACATGGCTAGTTTTAAAAACCTATGCGACAAAACCAGCCTGAATTTTGATGAATTTTGGGGCAAAGACAGTACTGCAGAGCTGTATCATTTTATTGGCAAGGATATCATCTACTTCCACGCGCTATTTTGGCCTGCCATGTTAAGCGGGGCAAATTTCAGAACCCCAACCGCAATTTTTGCCCACGGTTTTTTAACCGTCAATGGCGAAAAAATGTCCAAGTCGCGCGGCACCTTCATCAAAGCCAGAACTTACCTGGAACATCTGAATCCAGAATATTTACGTTATTATTTTGCTGCAAAACTGAATGGGGGCATTGATGATATTGACTTAAGCTTCGATGATTTTACCCAGCGCGTTAACTCAGATCTGATTGGCAAAGTCGTCAACATTGCCAGCCGCTGCAGTGGCTTTATCAAAAAACGCTTTTCCGGAAAACTGTCCGCCACCTGCTCTGAGCCTGAGCTGTTTCAGGAATTTATCGCTGCAAATCAGCAAATTGCTTCACTTTATGAGCAACGTGAATTTGGTAAAGCCATGCGCGAAATTATGGCTTTAGCAGACAAGGCAAATCAATATATTGATGAGAAAAAACCCTGGCTGATTGCCAAGGAAGAGGACAAAGATACCGAGTTACACGAAGTGTGCTCAATGGGCATTAATCTGTTTCGCCTTTTAATTACTTACCTCAAACCGGTTTTGCCAACACTAAGCCGTAACGCTGAAAATTTTTTAAATATTGACGACCAACTTTGGCCTACGGAACAGACAACACCACTTCTCGACCATTCCATTAACCCTTTCAAACCGTTGATGACCCGGGTTGAAAAAGAAAAAATTGATGCCGTTGTCGAAGCTTCCAAAGAAGACCTGAGCAAAGACCAAACTACCATCAAAAAATTTGAACCTATTGCCGAGACAATTGAATTCGATGATTTTGCCAAAATCGACCTACGCATAGCCAAAATCATCAAAGCTGAACACGTCGAAGGTGCAGATAAACTATTACAGCTCACTGTCGATATTGGTGACGAAACCCGTAATATTTTTGCAGGTATCAAATCAGCTTACGCACCGGAGGATTTGGAAGGAAAATTGACTGTCGTCGTCGCCAACCTGAAGCCAAGAAAAATGCGCTTTGGCATTTCTGAAGGCATGGTACTGGCTGCCGGCCCAGGTGGCAAAGATTTATGGGTTCTAAGCCCGGATGAAGGTGCCAAAGCAGGCATGAAAGTAAAATAATTCCAATGGTTGAACAGCAATTTATTTTTAATCAGATTCATATTGAAGCGGCACGAAACGCCTCTGATGACTTCAACTTATTTCATGACAAACGCAAATGGCTGCAAATCACTCACAACCCTTTTAAAGGTCCAATCGTCCTGGGTTTTCAGCTAAATGCGCTGATTGAATACCAAATACGGTTATATCGTGAAGCCAATCATGAAGATAAAATCATAGAAGAAAACCAGCTCCGTTACAGCAATTATCAAATCACATTTGTCAATGCAGTCAGACCTGACAATCCAATCCATCTACAAATCAAAAAAACCCTGATTAAAACCATTCCCGATTTAACCTTGACTAATCGCGTCATGATTAAGTCAAAAGACAAAACAGTTTTAATAGGTTATAAAAAAGAAACGCCAAAGCCATTATTCCTGACTGATGTTGATTTATCCAAGCTGCCAGATTTACAAGATTTTTCCGATCGCAGCATGATCCCTGACACACCCTATTTTCTGAAAAAGAAATACATGAATAACGGCAATGCCAAAAACTTTTTGTCAGGGTCGCTTGCCGAACAATCTGATTATTTTGATGAAATTGACGGTCTGGTGCAATACCCAGAAAGCTTTCCTTGCAGCCTGACATCCGGGGCTTTAATGGAAAAAGCACTGCTTGAACAACACGATTTCAAACGTAACCCGATGGTCTATACCTCTCACGAGCTCTCAATTGACCGTGAATTATTGCGAGAACTTAAAAGCCATGACCAGTTAATGATTCTGGTTCACCAACACCCCGAATCTGGCACAGACACTTTAAACAAGACGGGAATAAAACTAAGGGTTTACGACTGCTTTGGTTTAATAAAAGATCAGCAAGTGCTGTTCAGGGCAAAAATGCGCCTGGCACCCCTTGAAGAAATCCTGAACAATCTAAACCGCAAGAAATAATTTTCATCAATTACGATGCCATCCTTAATTGATCAAATAGATGCGATTTTACCGCAAACACAATGCCAAAAATGCACATTTACCGCGTGTCGTCCATATGCTGAGGCCATTGCAACAGGCAATGCAGATATCAACCAATGCCCACCAGGCGGCCAAAAAGGCGTAGAAGCTTTAGCCAAGCTGCTTGGGGTAAAAGCTAAGCCTCTGAATCCAGACTATGGTGAACAAAAACCACCTCAAATTGCCGTTATCATCGAAGAAAATTGCATTGGCTGCGTAAAGTGTATTAATGCCTGTCCGGTCGATGCCATTATTGGCGCAGCTAAACAAATGCATACAGTTATAAGTTCTGAATGTACCGGATGTGAGCTTTGCATTTCTCCCTGCCCGGTTGACTGTATTATTTTACAACCTGTAGCAGAAGAAAATCATTACAATCCCGACAAAGCCAGATCACGTTTTCAGGCTAAATTACGACGTCAAGAACTTGAAAAACAACAAAAGACAGAGCTCGCAAAACGTAAAAAAGCACAACTGGCAAAACTAATTTCGGCAAAAAATCGACAATAAAATGAACCAGGCTAAACGGAAAGAAATTTTTGACCGGCTGGCCAAGGCCATTCCAGAACCCAAAACCGAACTTAAATACTCAAGCCCTTTTGAATTGCTGATTGCCGTGGTTTTATCAGCTCAAGCTACAGACAAATCCGTCAACAAAGCGACTGATAAATTATTCGCTGCTGCTAACACCCCAGAATCGATCCTGGAACTGGGCGAAGAAAAGTTAAAAACCTATATTAAAACCATCGGGCTTTATAACAGCAAAGCAGCAAATATTATTAAACTTTGTAAACTACTGGTAGAAAAACACCATAGCCAGGTTCCACAATCCCGTGAAGAACTGGAAGCTTTGCCAGGAGTCGGCAGAAAAACCGCTAATGTTGTTTTAAACACCGCTTTTGGCCATGATACCATTGCCGTTGACACCCACATTTTCAGAGTTTCCAACCGTACCGGACTCGCGCGCGGCAAAAACGTTCTGGAAGTTGAAAAAAAACTTGAAAAATGCGTTCCAAAAGAGCATAAACACGATGCTCATCACTTGTTAATATTGCATGGCAGATACACTTGCATCGCCAGAAAGCCAAGGTGCCAAAGCTGTGTCATCGAGGACTTATGTGAATATAAAGACAAAATTCTTGAATAACCTTATGCTCCAGATGGATAAAGCATTTGCAAATATACCCGCATGAGTTTATAAAGCTATCTATGGGAACTTAAAAAGGAAGCGTAATGTCAGATTTCCGGGTTTGTTTTCGGTAAAATCTTTATTACAAAAGCGGAATACGTCCTGTGACTAAATCATTTAACAACATACACAACAAAAACCTTGAGGAGATCTCATGAAAAAAATAAGTAAAACACCTTTAGCCGCCGCCATGGGCACTGCTGTCGTTTCCACATTATCAGCTTCCGCAGTAAATGCCGAAGCCAATCCTTTTGGTCTCTCAGAATTATCTGAAGGTTACATGCAAACGGCAGAATACATCCCCTATAAAGGGGCTAAAAAAAGCAGCACTAGCAGCAAAAAAGAAATGAGCTGCGGCGCTGGCATGGGAAAAAAAGAAGGTTCGTGCGGTGAAGGAAAGTGTGGAAACAAGGTCGATGCTAAAAAAATGGCAGAAGGAAAATGTGCAGCAGGGATGAAAAAATCAGCGGCAAAAGCCAAAGAAGGAAAATGCGGAGAAGGCAAATGTGCCAGCATGATGGATGGCAATAAAATGAAAAAAGGCATGGAAATGTCTTGTGGCGCCATGATGAAAGGCAAGGAAGGGATGTGTGGCATGATGGGTGGCGGCATGAAGATGAAAGAAGGCAAGTGCGGCGAAGGAAAATGCGGCGACATGATGAAAGACGGTAAAATGAAAAAAGGTATGGAAAAATCTTGTGGCGCAATGATGAAAGGTAAGGAAGGTGAATGCGGCGCCATGAAACAAACCACCACAAAAGCAAAAGAAGGTAAATGTGGCGAGGGAAAATGTGGTGATATGATGGATGGCAATAAAATGAAGAAAGGCATGGAAAAATCCTGTGGTGCCATGATGAAAGGCAAGGAAGGAAAATGTGGTAACAAGGTGAAATCTAAATAACAAAACTGCCAGGCACAGCATCACTACCATTAAGTTAAGAGCATTTGCAATTTTGTAGGTCAGGTTAGCGGTAGCGTAACCCGACAAAATCTAGAAAATGTTGGGTTACGCTACCGCTAACCCAACCTACAATTTGTCTTAACTTCGTGGCAGTGAGGCACAGCATGCATTCGCTGTGGCCTGGCAACATCTTCTCTTTTACTTTTCAAAGGCGCCAATATGAATATCAAACAAAATCCGATTAATGGGTCAGGATTGGGTTTACGCCGAAGCTTTCTCGATGAAATAGTGATGCAACCGCCCGAAGCGGTCGATTTTTACGAAGTTGCGCCGGAAAACTGGATCAATATTGGCGGTAAAATGGGCAAACAGTTTCGCGCCATGACCGAACGCTTTCCATTTATTGCTCACGGCCTTTCACTTTCCATAGGCAGCCCGGACCCACTTGATGAAGAATTTCTAAGATCTGTTAAATCCTTTTTGGCTGAGCATCAAATTCGGCTTTACAGCGAACATCTCAGCTATTGCAGCTACGATGGTCATTTATATGACTTAATGCCCATTCCCTTTACCTGCGAGGCGATTACTTATGTTGCAGAACGCATCCGCCGGGTACAGGACATTCTGGAACAAAAAATAGCGATAGAAAATGTTTCCTATTACGCAGCGCCCGGCCAGGAAATGGATGAAATCGACTTTTTCAATGCGGTCGTCACTGAGGCTGATTGCGACATTTTAATTGATATCAATAATATCTATGTTAACAGCATCAACCATGGATACGATGCCGAGGCCTTTTTAAAAGCCATTCCCGCACAACGAATCGCATACGCCCACATTGCCGGGCATTATGTTGAAGCTGAAGATTTTCTGGTAGACACCCACGGCGCAGAAGTCATTGATCCCGTTTGGAAATTATTAGGTAAAGCCTATGAGCTTTATGGAATCTTCCCAACATTACTGGAAAGAGATTTTAATATACCAGAAATGACGGAATTGGTACGGGAAGTCAAAACCATCAAGGCTGTCCAGCAGTCCTGGAAAAATCAGCATGAAATAAAATCCGCTTGATTTATTGATTATTTTTAATGAACTTCCAACACAAACAACACGAATTTACATCTTATATTCGCAACCCTGACACGCATCCTGCGCCACCCGATGTAAAACCGGACCGTATAGCGATGTACAGATCATTACTCTTCAACAATATTGAAAGCTTTTTAGCCAGTAATTTTCCAGTCCTGAAAAAAATTATTCCTGAACAACACTGGATGGATATGGCGCAGGACTTTTTCAGCCAACACAGCAACAAATCACCTTATTTTGCTGAAATTGCCGAAGAATTTTTACAGTATCTCCAGGATGAAAGAAAACCTGATCTGAAAGACCCGCCTTTCATGCTTGAACTTGCGCATTATGAATGGGTGGAAATGGCTGCAACCATTGCTATGGAACAATTACCTAACAGCTTTCCTGACGTAGAAAAGCTGAATGAACACAGTCGCTTAAAACTATCACCTTTGGCATGGCCCTTAGTTTATCAATTTCCCGTTCATAAACTTTCACCGCAATATCAACCCGATTCAGCACCAGAAGTCCCGACCTTTTTAACCGTATTCAGAGACCGGGATGATGAAGTCAGGTTTTTGGAAATACCGCCAATTACCTACCAATTGCTAGTTTCTGTAGAAGAAAATAAGGGCGTAACTCTGGCAGACTGCACCGCGCAATTAATCTCTACATATACTGAAATCGATGCTAACGTTCTCAGGTCTGGAGCAACCAAAACCGTCAAAGAACTGGCAGAAAAAAATATTATTTTGTTAGACTAATTACAAAAGGCTAGTTATTTCTGCTGCGTGGAATATACACGCCATTTTCCAGCCGGACAAAAAACTGGTCAATTAATGGATGGCGGACCGGGGTTGCAATATCACTAGGTTCCAGGTTCTGCTCAGCAACATAAGTTTGATGCGAACCGTTGTCAACCAAAACATGATACCAAGGCTGGTTTTTTGGAGGTCGGCTTAAGGCAACCTGCTGATACCATTCATCACTACCGAGATATTTAAAATCTACATCAAAAATAACCCCTCGATAATTAAACAAAACATGATGAATAATTTCCCCGATTGCGAATTTTGCTTGCTGCATTTGCTCCCCCTCCGAAAAACTCACGCTACCCCATAAAAACCCAGTTAGACATAATGTTTTTGGTCAATCTGAATCTTCAAACTTAATTCATAAAACCAATCATACACATGCGTACCGGTTATAGCCAATTACCATTACATGGCGGCAAAGCGCCTCGATGGCTGTTTCAAAGGATGACGCGCCTGGCAAGAGAAATCATTTGCCACCTGGTTGCAGAATATGGTGCAGAAGGCACATTAAAACGATTGGCTGATCCATTCTGGTTTCAGGCATTTGGTTGCATTTTAGGCTTCGACTGGCATTCCAGCGGCATCACCACAACCACATGCGGTGCAGTTAAGGAAGGCATCAAAGACCTGTCACACGAACTGGGTTTTTTTGCAGCGGGCGGCAAAGGCGCCGTTTCAAGAAAAACCCCTGATGAAATCGTTATCCATTGCGAAAAAACTGGCTATGATGCGGAAAAACTAGTCAAAGCCAGTCGATTATCTGCCAAAGTTGATAGTTCCGCCATACAAGACGGCTATCAAATTTACCATCACGCTTTCTTTTTTACCCGTTCTGGACGCTGGTGCGTAGTTCAGCAAGGCATGAACGAAAGCAATGGTATGGCCAGACGATACCACTGGCTAGGCAACGAAAAAACCGATTTTGTCAATGAACCCCATACTGCCATCTGCTGCGATCACCGTGGCAAAGCATTAAATTTTGTTGCACGAGAAAGCAAAATTTCAAGATCCAGAGTGACTGAAATTGCCTCGCAGCCTAATCAAGAAGTTACAAATGTCATGCTGCGTCGACCTGAACTCATCATGCCTCGCCGCCATTGGGTTCGCAGTGAAGATATCAACCCCAAATATCTTCATAAGATTTTATTGAAAACCTATGAAGAAGCACCAACCGACTTTGAAAAATTACTGGCTATCCGTGGCGTTGGACCAAAAACCCTACGTGCATTGGCGTTAACAGCAGAATTAATTTATGGCACCAAAACCAGCGTCCGTGACCCTGCACGTTTTTCTTTTGCTCATGGCGGGAAAGATGGCACACCTTTTCCTGTTGATAGAACAAATTATGACACCACGATTGAAGTACTTCACTCCGCTTTAAACCGGGCAAAACTGGATCAAAGTGATAAACGCGATGCTTTGAAGCGACTTTCTAAATTTGCCGGACACCCCAAAAATAAACTAAAGTAATTTACACCCAAATTTTAAAATTGCAGCCCAGCCGCTAACATACAAGACTTGCCTGACCAACATGAAAAGATACATTGCTTTATTGTTCCGATTAATAAAAATGCAATTGAAATTGTATTTATCAGCTGCCCTTATTGGTGCCATCGTCGGAGTCATATTTTTTTATCCATTGTATGATTTTGTTTTTTACCATGAACATGGCGTGAAAAACATGACTGTTTTTGAATATATTTCAGGTCGCTTCATTGAATCATTACAAGGAAATACGCCCATCAAAACCAGCTTCTTTGCAAAAGTCGGAATGGTTTTTGGAATAGTTTTGGCTTGGATTTACGGGAAATTACATAAAAAACTAGCGCAAATCGAACAATTAACAACGGAATTACAGCGAGATTTAAAATCCTCTATCCAACAGGGCGAAGGTCCTTTACTGGAATTCAAGTCCTCATTTCGCTGGGACTACCAAAATTCCTGCACTAACAAAAATATTGAAACTGCCGTTATTAAAACAATTGCTGGTTTTATGAATAGCCATTCAGGAGGCACCTTGTTGATCGGGGTTGCTGATAATGGTGAAATTTTAGGCATTGAAAACGATCTTAAAACCCTGCGAAGAAAAGATACGGATGGCTTTGAACAACTCTTGATGACAACAATCGCTTCAAGTTTAGGCGCACGTTTTTGCCAAAATATCCATATTTTGTTCCATCTTGTTGAAGAACGTTATGTCTGCCGAATAATTGTCAATCCATCTCCAAACCCGGTATTTTTTAAACAAAACAAAGAAGCCAAGTTTTTTTTGCGCACCGGGGGCGGCACAAGAGACCTCAACATTGAAGATGCATCAAAATATATATCTCAAAGATGGGCGCACTAATCTGTAGGCATCTGTGATAAGCTGCATCAATAGACTGTTAGGATCAGGCTATATAGCATAAACTTTAATTCATCAGTCAACATGCCTAAATCTAAGCAGAAGGAAACACCATGAATAAATTCTTATTCCTGCTCTTTTCTCTGATGCTGTTTTCAACATCAAGCCATGCTATTAGATGCGGCAATAAAATCATTAATACCGGCGATACAAAATATAAAATCCTTGCCAGATGCGGCGAACCAGACTTTGTCGAAACTCGGGAAAAATATTACCCCCCAGGATGCAACGGATACAATTATTACGACAACCGTTATGGGGGAACAAGGCTCCCGATTTGTCATGTAGAGCTCATAGAGGTTTGGACATACAACTTTGGTCCGCACAAATTTATCAAGGAACTGGTTTTTCGTGATGGTAAATTAAAGGAGATTAATAATTTGGAATATGGTTATTAAAAAAACAACTAAACATAAATAATCCAATTTTCGCGCCACCCAATTTGGCTTCTTTTTTGCTTTGATGATAATTAACTTATCAAGGAGTCAATTATGCGACATAAACATCATTTTTTTCTAGTCGGCACTGTATCTATTATTATCACGAGCTGCGCGTCATTTCCTCAACAAGAACTGGATGATCAGGCTGATAAAATTGCCGTTAAAACAAAATCTACATTAACCCACGAACTAGCACGGGTATTCACCTTTTTCAAGAATTCAGGAAAAAAATTCGACAAAATCATGTACCGAACGCGAGATGATTTTGATGCAATTATTTATGATGCACAAAAGCAGTATTACGATCAGGATCAAAATTGATGTTTTTTGATGATCTTTGTCAAGGTTCCATCACCTTTCATTTTAGAGATCGCTTGATTAAAGTCATCGACAATTTTTTTAGCAGCCGGATGGTTTTTGCTTACTGCAATGCGTAAATTTCTTTTAGAAAGCGGCTTGCTCAAAAATTCAAACTGCAGTTCATTTCCTTTCATGTATTGATGAATTTCGTAACGTATCGCTTTTTCATCACCGAGCGTTAAATCAATTTTTCCTTGTGTCAATTTAAGCAAATTCTGAATAATATGATTTTGAGGAATCTTGATTAGATCTTGTGTTCCAAGAAAACCCTCATCATAAGCAAAATTTCGGACTGTGCCTATCAAGAATCCTTTCAAATCTTCCAGAGTTCGATATTCAACTTCAGTATCTTTCATCTTAATGAATTTGATCTGATTGACCAGGTAGGGCTGACTGAACAACAGTTTTTTTTCTCTTTCAGGGGTTTTCCAAATAGCGGCAACCAGATCATAAACCCCTATTTCCACACCTTCCAATGCTCTCGGCCAAGTTTCAATACTGGTTCTTGTTTGATATCCCCGGCTTTGCAGGGCAACGGTAACAATTTCCATCGCCATACCTTTTGATTGATGACTCTTGTCAATATATGGCGGCCAGCTACTGCCAACAATGCCTAATGGCTCAGCTTGAACGTTAGTAGCAAACCACCCCCATATTAAAAAACGTATCAGATTTTTCATGTTATTCCTTATTTCTGTACAGAAATTTTCGTACTCAATACCGTCTCCTTCAGAGAGCCCGCATTTTGTGCATCAACTGAAAACGGGTATTCCTTTCATCAAAAGCTATATATAATGCATACTTACCGTTAAGCTTTAATAATGAGCAAAAACCATGGAAATAAAAACCCGATTTTTTGGCACACAAACGATAGACCCGGACAGTATTATCACTTTCCCGGAAGGTATTCCGGGCTTTGAAAACTTCAAACGCTATAAACTATTCAATCAGGAAGGCAACGATAAAATTTACTGGTTGCAATCTATTGACGATGAGCGCCTGAGCTTTTCTGTTACCCACCCAGGCCATTTTAATATTAATTACAGTTTCGAGCTATCCGATCAAGAACAAACCACTCTGCACGCAAATGAATCAACAGAACTCGCTTTTTTGATTTTACTGCATGAACAAGAAAATGAAACTGACCAGGAAAATAAACCGGTTATAAAAGGTTCGATTAATTCTCCTTTGGTTATCAATACTCAACAGCGTATCGGCATCCAGAAAAATTTGCACAATGCGCAGCAAAGCATCACCCTCATGGAAGAAAAAAACGAAATCAATGTTTCCGAACCCTAATAAATAACAATTTCAATGGACACATCATCCAAAAAAGTCATTCTTGCCGCACTGGCTGGCAACACATTTATCGCTATAACTAAATTTATTGCTGCCGGGTTTACCGGAAGCTCGGCGATGCTTTCTGAAGCTATTCATTCCCTGGTCGATACGGGAAACCAGGGTTTGCTATTGTATGGTTTGAAACAATCAAAAAAACCTGCTGACGACAACTTCCCCTTTGGACATGGCAAAGAGATATATTTCTGGAGCTTTGTTGTGGCCATCCTTATTTTTGCAGTTGGCTCAGGCATTTCTATTTACGAAGGCATTCATCACCTTCTTAATCCCACGCCTATAGAAAGCCCTACCATCAATTATATTGTACTGGTTATTGCCATGGCCTTCGAAGGCGCTGCATGGTTCTATGCTTTAAGACAATTCACCCGTGCAAAAGGCAAATGGGGCTATGTTGAAGCGGTCAAGCGAGGCAAAGATCCTAATTTATTCGTGGTTTTATTTGAGGATTCGGCTGCAATGCTGGGTCTGGTGATTGCATTTTTCGGGATTTTGTTAGGTCATATGACCGGAAACCCGGTTTATGACGGTATTGCTTCCATTTTAATCGGCTGCATCCTTGGTGGCACAGCTATCTGGTTAGCTTATGAAACCAAAGGCTTGTTAATCGGAGAAAGCGCCCAACCGGAAATTGTTGAAGCCATTAAAAAACATGCAAAGGCCCATAAAATTGTTAATCACGTCAATGAAATTCTGACCATGCATATGGGGCCAGAATTTATTTTAGTTAATCTGAGCCTGGATTTTGCTGATAACGCAACGGCAAAAGAAGTTGAAAAAGTCATTGCAGACATAGACAGGTATCTAAAAAAACGTTTCCCTGAAATCAAACGCATCTTCATTGAGGCCGAAGCAAGCAAAATACGTTAAACCTTGAATTTACCCACCGCCTGCTTTAACTCAATCGCCAATTCTGACAATTCGCCACTTGCCCGGGATGTTTCCTGGGCATTGGCAACACTTTCATCAGTAATCCCGCTAATAGTGACAATGGACCTATTGATTTCTTCAGCCACAGAGCTTTGTTGCTCCGATGCTGTGGCGATTTGGGTATTCATATCACTAATCGTTGAAATTGCTTCCGTAATTGCCATCAGCGCGGTTCCTGATTCACTCGCCTGCCCGACACTTTCCCCTGCCATTTTCTGACTGGCCTCCATGGCTTTCACCGCCCTTTTTGCCCCTGCTTGCAGCTTTTCAATCATTGCCTGGATTTCATCTGTTGAAGTTTGCGTTCTGCTCGCCAATGTTCTTACCTCGTCGGCAACAACAGCAAAACCGCGGCCATGTTCACCCGCTCTTGCCGCCTCAATTGCTGCATTCAATGCCAACAAATTGGTTTGTTCCGAAACATTTCTGATCACATCAAGGATACTGCTGATATCGCCAACATCATTCTCCAACTGGGCAATAACTTGTGACGCCTGATCAATTTCGCCGGCCAGAGAATTAATTAAATTAACCGCCTCATTAACCACCTGATTACCTTCATTTGCCTGACGGTCGGCTTCGCTTGCAGATTTAGCGGCGAACGAGGCATTCCTGGCAACTTCCACAACAGTTGCGGCCATTTCAGTAATTGCTGTTGCCACTTGTTCGGTATTTTGCTTTTGCTGCTGAATACTACTTGTGCTTTTTTCCACGGAACTGCTCAGTGCAGATGAATGCTGGGTTAAATAATTGGCATTTTCACTCACCTTTTGGAGAATTTCTTGTAGATTACTTGATGCCTTATCCAGATCCTGTGCCATCACCCCTATTTCATCAGTGGCTTTAAAATGGGTTCGGGCTGTTAAATCACCTGACCCTAAACTCCTGGAAAATTCTGTCAGAGCAGCAATCGAAGCAACAATATTTTTAGGTATCGAAATTGCCAATCCAATTCCGATTGCAGTCCCAATTAACAATGAAAACAATATAGTCAAATTTGCCCGGTTAACCAATCCAATGGTTTGCTCGCCCATTTCTACCGCTTTCGACCAACCCTCATTCTCCGCATTGGCAGCTGCCTGTCTAGCTTCATCTGCAATGCGATCCATTTTGTTCACTACCGACCTAAGTTCGGTATCGTTCTTTATCCACTGTGCGGCTGCTTTTGCATATTTTTGAGTTGCTTTGCGTGCAATATCAATTTTACCTAATTCGACTCTATCCCTTGTCATTTTTTCCAGGCGTTTATACATTGCCATCAGCTCAGGCAATTGTTTTTGCATTAATTGGTAATATTGGCGATTCTTATATAGCCTCTCCTGTTTTTCATGCTGAATGATTCGATATGCCAAGGCTTTAATCCTATTCACCTGAATATATTTCTGTACTTTACCATTTAATACTTCAGGCGCAGCTTGATTACGCAACAAACGCGCATATTCCTGTTCCTGTTTTAAGGCAAACGCATCCGCTTCGGCAATCACTTTTTTTCCATTTTCGACCATATCCTTAACGGCTTGCCTATTATTTTTTAAACTGGCAACTCCTTTTTCGTACAACAATCTAAAGTCGGCGACATCTTTTCTCACTGTTGCCGACTGGGATAATAGCGATTGATCATCAAATTGCCTGGCAATTTGATCAATTTCATCAAGATTCAGCTCCATTTTCGATAAAACATTGTTAGCTTTTGCATACGTTTCCGGTTTTTCATATAACAAATACTCTAGCTGCTCAATTGTCGCATCGTATGCTCCAGCATGGACATTGACTGCCATCTTAACGGCAGGAATTTTCCAATTTACGATTTCTTCAACATTTTTGCTCAGCCATCCAATATAAAGCCAAACCAAAAATCCAAATAACAATAAAACCCCTACCAGACTGGAAAAGCCTACAATCAATTTATTTCGAATGGTCACTTCCTGACACCCCTGTTCCTATGGTTGTAATAAAACAGTATTTAACCAACCAATAATTTGCTCATAAAAATCTTTAACCTGAATCCGCATTGAAATCACAGATTCACTTTTAAATAAAGTGTAGCAGCAGGAATTGTTTTTTGAAGTTTTCTGGGAGCCTTATCTATACTTCGCACGGTCACGACTGCGCGAAGTATATACGAAGTGCTTTTATGACTGATTACTTTTTGCAGGGAAACAAAACTTCCTGTAAATCTTTATGGAAAGCTGAAAAGCTATCCAGTAAAACTTTTATTCCTTCAACATCAAAAGCAGTAATTTTCTCCAGCAATTGATTGGCATATCGCAACAAGGGATCGAAATGATATTGTTCGGCTATACCCGTCAAATCATTGGCAAACTTTTTAATCCCGGAAATATTGTTATTCGCTTGAATAACTTGCCATTGCGCAGTCATTTTTTCAAGCTTCTTTAGAACATCCGGTAAAACCTCTTGTTCGGATGCTGATAAAGTTATTTTTGGTGATGGAGTTACTTTACTGGAAATTGGATAATATTCCAGAAATTTGGCCATGGCTGAAAACAAATCATGCCGAGAAACTGGCTTTCTTAAATAGCCATCAAAATTTACATTTTTTAATCGCTCATGCTCATCTTTCATTACCGATGCCGTTAGCGCAATAATCGGCAGCTCTTTATCAAACTGCTGCTTGATTAGCTGTGCCGCCTGATAACCATCCATGACAGGCATTCTTATATCCATAACAATCAAATCTATTTTTTGTTTTTGTACGGCTTCTACGGCTTCCTTGCCATTTTCAGCTTCCAAAACAGAAAAATTTGTTCCGGAAAAGTTATCGCAAATTAATTGCCGGTTATTTTCAATATCATCCACAACCAGAACCACAGCCGGTTTAAACTTTATTTCAGTAACTGGAACTTCTCCAGTTTTTGATGAATCTTCCTGCTTTACTGCCGCCACATCAATATTCTTCAGACAGATGGTGAATTTTGAACCCTTTCCCACCTCGCTCTGTACTGAAATACTTCCCCCCATTAATTCAATTAGTCTGCGACTGATTGCTAACCCTAGCCCCGTGCCGCCAAATTTTGAAAACTTCTGTCCCTCGGTTTGTTCAAATTCATCAAAAATAGCTTGCTGTTGCTGCTCGGGAATTCCAATGCCGGTATCTTCAACTTCGATAATCAAATCCACTTTACTGCGAATCTCATCCACATTGGCCACACCTGCCCGCAATTGCACAGCCCCTTTTTCAGTAAATTTAACGGCATTGCCAATTATATTAACCAATACTTGCCGTAAACGTATGGCATCTAGCATCAAACGTTCGGGAATTTCAGGAGCAATCTCAATGTTCATAGCTAAGTCTTTATTGTGCAAATCCACCATAAAAACATCCGAAATTTCGGTAAAAAGCTGATAAGGGTTGGTAGCTGTTTTTTCAATTATCATTTTTCCAGCTTCAATTTTCGATAAATCCAAAATATCGTTTATCAACATCAGCAAGGAATTACCGGCAGATTTAATGGTTTTAACAAATGACTTTAAGCGTGGATCCGTAACTTGCTCATTTAACAGCTCAGAAAAACCGATAATGGCATTCATTGGGGTTCTAATTTCATGACTCATATTCGCTAAAAACTGCGATTTTGCCCGATTTGCCGACTCAGCTTCATCCTTAGCTTTTTGTAAAGCCTGTTCCATTTCCAGACGCCCGGTCATATCTATTCCGATGTTTAAATATGCTCGTTGGTTAAGATACTTAATGGGCATAATAGAAACCATCATTGAATGAATTTTTCCTCCCGGCCTTTTAAAAGGGATTATTTTTTCTTCAACTTTGCCTTTTTCGCCTATTTCTTTTAAAACTGCTTCGCGGTCATTGGCATTAGCATAGAAATCCATAATATTAAGCCGGGGAACATCTTCTTCGCTGATGTGATGTACAGCAATCGCTTTAGGGTTTGCGGTAAGAATTTTACCTGTCATGGATGTCACCACAACTTGTAGGGGAATGTTATCTATCAGCACCTGTGTCTGGGCTTCAATCTCCTTTCTTTTTCTAACCTCTTTGGTCAACTTTCTGTTCCAGAATATAATCAACGCAAAAATAAACAAAAAAATCATTGCAAGATAGGCGAGCAGCGAATAATCAATCTTTACTGCAAATTTCTGTTTCCCCCAAGTATTCAAGATACGCTGTTTTTCTGCCTGGGTAATTTCATTGAGTGCGCGATTAAACATTGGCACTAACGGCGCATATTCCGGGCGCATGCCAAAAGCCACTTTGGTGTTGAATTCGGTTTTTCCGACAATACGAATATTATTAATTCCAAGTTCGGAAATATGGTAGCTTGCCTGAGCCAGAGTGGCGAGCAGAGCATCTAGCTTTCCGGTAGATACAGCTGTTAAGCCCTCTTGAATACTATCCACCCGGTGAAAAAAAATATCCGGGTATGCTTTAGTTATCTCGGGAACATATCCGTAATCTTTTATTACCGCTATTTTTCTTCGTCTGATCTGGTCAATATTTTCAACATAGTCTTCATTATTTTTCATGACAATAATGACAGGACTAGTAAGATAAGACTGAGTAAATGCCAAACTGGATTTCAAATCTGAATCCAGTGTCTCAGACAAAACATCAACATCGCCTCGCTTTATTTTATTGATCGCATCTTGCCAGGAGTTGGAACGAATAATGTTTATTTTAATATTGAGCTTTTTCTCAATCAGTCGCAAATGTTCAGCAACAATACCGATATAGTTGCCTTGTTTATCAAATGCCTCATAAGGAAGCCAATTGGGATCACCCGTAAAACGAATGATTTTATGTTCATCCAGCCATTGCTGTTCTGCTGCATTATGTCTTAATGCTTGCCTCCCCGCGTCCGGCCCCAGCCATTTCCGACTGATTTTTAGTAAATCAGCCTCAGGAATAGATGAAATTGCCTTGTTCAAAATACTTTGGAGAGTTGTCCAGTCTTTCCGAACGGCTAATCTAAGCGCCGCCCTTCCCAAACCGGCATCGCGTACAACTTTAAGATTAGTTAAAGCATTTTGTTCAATAACCCAATTGGCGACAGCCTGATTGCCGACATAAGCATCAGCATTGGAAAAAGATACCGCCCTCAATGCATCAGCAGTTGTGTCTACAACCATCAGCTTTATTTCTGGAAAATCCTTAGCTAATTTCTTATGAACGTAGTATTGGTCTTCTACAGCGATGGTTTTGTTTTTCAAATCACCCAGGCCGGAGATTGCATGATGTTTCTTACGGGTAATAATAACGGTTGGAAGAGAAAAATATGCTTTGGTGAAATTAAATATATTTTCTCGCTCAGGTGTTTTAACTACGCTGCTCGCAATATCTATTTCCCGATTTTTAATTTTTTCTACCGTTGCCGCCCAGCCATTTTGAGTATATTTTCTAAACCGGGTACCCAGCCTGTCTTCAATCAAGCTAATGACATCAGCGCTAAACCCTTTCAACCGGCCCGATTCATCAACAAATTCAAATGGCGGCCAGTTGGCTTCGCTGGCCAAACGAATACCAGAATGTTCCTTTAGCCAGCTCTGTTCTTTCAGCGTTAGCTTGACTTTAGTGTATTCTGGAACAGATAGATGATAAAAAAAGCTCTTGTCTATCCGGTTCGTCTTACTGAATCCGAGCTGCAAAAATTGCTCGGCAGTACTTTGGTAACGATCAGGATTAATGGTTCCCAATTCGATCAACTCCGGAATAATCATCTGCCAGGTGGTATTCGCCGCATACCGCAAATATTCAGTCGACATTGATGAATTATATTTTTTCTGGATCAATTCAATGATTTCATCAGGATGAGCCAATGCATATTCCCAGCCTTTCACTGTCGCCTTAACCATCCGAGCCACACGCTCTGGATGTTGATTCAATTCTTTTTGCGATGTAAAAAAATTATCTCCATAAAAGTCAATGCCGTAATTTTGTGGATTAATAATATTGACTTCAACCCCTTGCTCCTTCAATAAAAAGGGTTCCGATGTTGTATAAGCAAAAATAACATCAATTTTGCCATCAATAAACTGTTGAAAATAGTTGCTGTCATAAGCTATTTTCCTGATTTTTGAGGAATCACCCAGAGTATTGAGCAGCAAAGCATTTAGTGACGCATCACCCTTATTACTGTTATTGAAAGCGACACTTTTTCCCACCATCTCGTAGGGACTGATAATGCCGGAGTTCCTGTGGGAAAGAAAAACCAAAGGAGAATGCTGAAAAAATTGTTTGAGCAAAACGACTGGCTTACCATTTAGGTGATAAAGCAATAAAGTGCTGTCTGAAACGCCATATTCTGATTCTCCATTAATAACCTGTTCGACATTATCTTTGGAAAAATCAACTTCTTTCAGGCTAACCTCAAGCCCTTCATCCTGATAGAACCCCTTTTCGATCGCTGCGTAATATCCTGCAAACTGGAAGCTATGGCGCCACTTTAATTGAATTGAAACTTTTTCGGGTGCTGCTTTTGCGTAAGAAGAAAAATACAGCAGTTGCAAACAAGCAACAAGAAACAATAAGAAATGCCGCGTGTGATGAATTAACGTTTTCGAAGCAATTTTGTTAAAATTCACAAAAAACAATAAGATTGTACCAACGTATCAACGTCCTATTGTTATTAAACCACCTCTGCAATTGCAACAAACTCATCCAGATGCTCAACAAAAATATCCACCAATTCTGGGTCAAACTGGCTTTCCCTATGTTCAACAATATAATCAACAGATTGATCAATTGGCCAGGCATCCTTGTATAACCTTGCATGAGTTAAAGCATCAAATACATCTGCCAAGGCAACGATTCTCCCATAGATATGAATTTCGGAACCTTTCAAACCTCTGGGATATCCAGTGCCGTTCCATTTTTCATGATGCTCATGGGCAATAATCGCCGCCGCCTTTAAAAGCTTGCGTTTAGAGCCAGAAAGCAGCTTATATGCATTGGTCGTATGGGCCTTCATCTTTGATAACTCTTGCTCGGTATATTTACCTGGCTTATGAAGGATTTCTACAGGAACTGTCATTTTACCGATGTCATGCATAGGCGCTGCATGATAAATTATATCTATATCATCTTTAGACAAACTTCCACAGTAAGTGGCTAACAGCCTGGAAGCAGCCGCCATTCGCTTGATATGTTTTCCGGTTTCATCCGAAGTGGCTTCCATTAATTCCGCCAGCATATAAATCATTTCCTTCTGATTCTCTTCAAGTTCCGTTAACAACCGTATTTTCTGCCATTTAGCCTTGTTTTCAAGGTCAATATTCTGCTGCTTTAGCAAAAGCTTTGCATGATATAGCTGAATATGATTTTTAACTCGGGATAATAATTCATCAGCGTGAAAGGGCTTGCAAATATAATCAACACCGCCAGCTTCAAAACCATTGGTAATCGATTCGACATCGACTCTGGCTGTCAAAAAAATAACCGGAATATCTTGCCATTTTGATGATGCTCTTAACTGACGGCAAACCTGATAACCATCCAGCCCGGGCATCATGACATCCAGTAATATCAAATCAAATTCAGATGATTCCTGCTCCAGAATCGCAAGCGCCTGACTACCATTATTTGCAAAAGAAAACTCATAGTTATCTTCCTGAAGGATATTCATTGCCACCTGGATATTATCGGCAACATCATCAACGATCAGGATTCGCTCGGCATGATTCATTCTTGCTCTGTAGGTTATTTGCGGTTGGCCGGATTATATACAAAATCAGCTGCTTAAACCATTTTTTATTAAGGTTTACTTAAAAATATTCGTTTATTGGATAGTTATTGGCAAAAAACTAAATCCAGTTTTTTTCGTATTTTTGAGTTTTTTACCTAGCAGCTAGACTGTATCGCACCAGTCATGCTTAACTCTGTTGCCCAATTATATTCGGAACAACATTCAATTCATCTTCTTGATTTCCCTGATCTGGTCTAAAAATCCGCACAGCAGTCGGATAAGCGAATTCAAGATTGTTTTGTTCGAGTATTTCGGCAATCTTATATAATACATCTTCCTTCACTGCCAACCACTCTGCCCAATTGACGGTTCTGGAAAAACAGTAAATTAAAATATCAATGGAGAATTCATTATAGCGATCTACAAATACTAACAAAGTAGATTTAATCCCCTGCATATCTTCACGAGAAGTCAGTCGGAACTGTCTGCGTTTGTCACCAATAAATTGTTCTTTGGGATTAGCGATTTCCGGGTGTTCGATCAACATGGTTCTGATGTCCTCAACAGCCTGGCGAATATCATTCATGTCGCTTTCATAAGTAACCCCGACATACATCTTGATCCTTCTGCCAATGGCGCGCCGATTCCAGTTTTTAACACTGGATACGGAAATCAATGAATTGGGAATAGTAATCAGCGCATTATCAAAAGTTCTGATGGTAGTACTGCGAAGTCCGATTTGCACGGCAGTCCCTTCAACTTCGCCAATTTCTATCCAGTCACCAATACTGAATACATTATCAATTAGCAAAGTAATTCCCCCAAGCAAATTAGATAAACTGTCTTTTGCAGCCAATGCAAATGCCAAACCTCCTATGCCGAGCGTTGACATCAGCGCCGCAATACTGATCCCAAAACGGTTAAGCAACAATGATAATGCAATTATAATAAACAGCCCTTTGGTTGCCTTAATGCTGAGATTGACCAGTTCCTTACGTAATTGTCGATTTGCCCTGGAAAATTTGTCGAGTTGCAAGACAACAATACTATCCAGAACCTTGAACAAAATCCAAAGGCCGATCACCATATAGATAATAAAAAAAAGGTTTTCCAAAGAGGACTTATATTCGGTTTTATACAGCAGAGCATAGCTTGCCAAATCAAGACTGAAAACGACAATCAAGGTAAAAACCGGTCGTCTCAAGGTATAGTAAATTTCTTCGGTATGCTCATCTTTGCCTTGCAAAAAATACCTTTCAACCAACCAGCTTATACCTTTAACGGCAAGTGGATACCAAAACACCACCAGCATTACGATCAGCAAGGAAACAATAATCCCGCCCATATCAATCCGCAATGGCGCCAGCTTATGATTAGCTGCTCGAAACACCTCGAAATTATTAAAAAATGCGATGGTCGAAAGCAGTGAAATTTTCTGGAACCAATGGGTGGTTGCAACCTTGCCGGGATTTGCAATCACAAAAGACAAAATATCCTGATAAGTATCAAAAACCAGTTCTAACTCAGAAATATTTTTCTTTAGATCTGCATAAACCTTGCTCGAATCGCCTCCCTTGGGTAATTTGTACTGCTGCATTTCCTTGCGAACAGCATTGAGACGCGCAACTGATTCATCAACTATTTCATCAACACTTGTATAACTTCTTGAAGCCTCGATTAAATATTGCAAATACTCCAGAATATTGCGTTTAATTTTGAAATAAGCCAACTTGGCCTTATCCCGTTGTACCGCCAAATCATTACCCCGACTTTTATTGATGGCTATTCTGGAATTTAAAAATTGTATTTGCTCTCTATCCTCAAATATTGGCAATTCATCTAAAGATGTTCTACCTAATAAAGTAATGAGTTGATTTAAAATATTACTCTTTTTTTCTAATAATAAATCAATTTCATTCTCAGTTTCAGTTTGAGGCAATTTCTGATTCAAATGCATCAAATCCTCTATGTATTTGAGGATCTGCTCCTGATCGGAAAATGAAGCTGGTTGCGATTTTTTACCGGTCTTTGGAAGAGGCTGTTTTGCTGACTCTTCTGCAGTCGATAATTGTTTGGTTTGCTCTTGTGTTGGGACGGAAACAACCTTCGACTTTGCTGCTGATTCCTGAGTGATGCTTTCCCCTAATGAAGGGGGCGTTTCAGACGAGGCTTGAGGTTCTTTCTCTGGATTCTCGGTTTCAACAGAATCAGCTGATTCAAGATTTTCAGACGATGAAATGGGTGTTGTCGATTCACTTTCCTGCTCTGAAGGGAGTGAGCTATTTTCTGCTGCTTTCGTTTGCACAACCGGGTTGGCCGTAGATTCAGCCAGTACCGAGAAACTCAACAAACATAGCAACAATAAAAAAAAAAAATAATATTTCATATTTTCTTGCTGAATTCGATATTATCGATCAACCGGGTTTTGCCCAATTTTGCCGCAGTCAATATAACCAGCTCTGTATCGCCCGGTTTTGCAGGATGCAAGTCCAGACTACGACAAATTGCAAAGTATTCTGGTTCAAAACCACTGTGTTTTAACCTGTCAATTTGTCGTTGAGTTATTTCTGGATACGATTTGCAATTAGTCAGCGCCTCATCTTTTGCATCAAGCAATGCCTGATAAAGCTTGGGGGCAATTGCTCTCTGCTTAGAAGTTAAATAACTATTCCTGGAACTCATGGCCAAGCCATCTGGCTCACGAAATGTCAGCATCGCATTTATCGTCACTGGAATATTCAAATCCCGCACCATTCGTTGTATAACACGCAATTGCTGAAAATCCTTCTGGCCAAATACAGCTAAATCAGGCTGAACAATATTAAGTAACTTACACACGACTGTTGCCACACCAGAAAAATGCCCAACCCTGGAAGCTCCGCAATATTGCTCAGATAATCCTGAAACAATAATCCTGGTTGAGGCATCTGGAAAATAAATTTCTTCTCTATCCGGAACAAATAATACATCAACCTGGGCGCTTGCAAGCTTTTCCTGATCTTCTTGCAAAGTGCGCGGATAACTCGAAAAATCTTCGCCTGGAGCAAATTGCGTGGGATTTACAAAAATACTCACAACAACCCGGTCTGTCGTCATTTGTGCTTCTTTCACCAACGATAAATGTCCCTGATGTAAATTTCCCATGGTTGGCACAAAACCAATGCTTTGTCCTGCCTGTCTCCATTGTTGAACAACCCCACGCACCTGTTCAATAGATTGAATTGCCTGCATAATCAATATGAATGTTCAGATGTTGGAAATTGTCGCTGTTTGACTTCAGCAATATATTGGCTTATTGCTTCTGAAATATCTGCCGCCCCCTTCAAGTAGTTTTTGGAAAATCTGGGTCGACGACTAACACCAATATCCAGCATGTCGTAAATAACCAACACCTGGCCATCACAATCCACTCCAGCACCAATTCCAATGACTGGAATCTGCAATTGATTGGTTATTTTTTTTGCCAGTTTTGCCGGAATGCATTCCAGAATTAATAAACTGGCTCCCGCTTGTTCCAGTTGCATTGCGTCAGCTAAAATTTTATCAGCCGAATTTTTTTCCCTACCCTGGACGCGATAGCCTCCCAATTGATTGATCGATTGGGGCAGTAAACCCAAATGCGCACAGACGGGAATACTTTGAGCAACCAAAAAAGCAATTATCTCCGGCTTTGCGCCTTCCAGTTTGACCATCTGCGCCATACCTTGCTGCATTAACTTTGCTGCATTTTCTGCTGCTATTTCCGGAGTTGGGTAACTCATAAACGGTAAATCCACAACCACAAAAGCATTTTCCCTTGCACCGGTCACGCATTGACTGTGATAAACCATTTCATCAACTGTCACAGGAACGGTAGATTCTTTTCCCTGCACCACCATGCCCAATGAATCACCAACCAGTATTAAATCAATCCCTGCCAGATCTAAAACTGCCGCAAAGCTCGCGTCATAAGCGGTCAAACAGGCAATTTTTTCACCTGTTTGCTTCATTATCTGTAAATCCAGTATTGATAAGCGCTTCTTATTGGCAGGTGAATCTTTAGATGTCATAACTTGAGTTTTTCTAAACCGTCAGGTGGTACTTTATTTAGTAAATCTGTCAGTTTTCCGGCTCCAGGAATATCCAGTTGAGGCGCAATTTCATGAAGTGGATATAGCACAAAGGCTCTGTCTGCCATTCCATAATGAGGAATTTGTAATTCCGGGTAATTAATTTTCTGATCGCCATATAGCAAAATATCCAAATCTAATGTCCGGGCTCCCCAACGTTGATGTTTGCGGATTCTGCCATGTTGATTTTCAATTTGCTGCAATTTTCTTAGCAAGTCAAGCGGCTCAAGCGTGGTATTTATTGCCATCACTGCATTAATATAATCGGGTTGATCTTTTGGTCCCATCGGTGAACTGCGATAAAGGCTTGAAAAAGCAGATTCTTGGACATCCGGCAAATGGTTAATTGCCGATCGCGCTGCATTTATTTGGTCAACAGGGTTTACCAGATTACTGCCAAGACCAATATAAGCGATGAGTTGCGAATCAGACATGTATTCCAGTCAATCTTTTGTGACTGTGGGTTGTTTTACAGGCTTTGGACTTTTTTTAGGGCGACGTCGCCTGTTGCGAGGGTGTCCTGCTGCTTTTTTTAACATTTTCTCCTGTTCGGCCTGATTCGCTATTTGAAATTTTGTCCACCACTCAGCTAGTTCCGGGTCAGCGCCCCCGGTTTCAGCACGTAAAAGCAAAAAATCATAGGCGGCCCGAAACCTTGGATGACCGAGCAACTTGTAAGCTCTGGCTCCACTACGATGGGTGAAACGCCCCTGAAGACTCCAAACTTCAGTCATTGCCAATCCAACACGCTTCGGAAAAGCCGTATGCTTTAATTGATTCCTGATTGATTCCCTGGCTGCCTCCTGATAGGCAACCGAACCATGTTTTCCTTGTTTGATTTTTTCCTTGGCTCTGGACTGGACCGGCTCCCATAAAAATGCCGCCATCAAAAAATAAGGGGTAACACTTTTACCTTCATTAATACGCAGATCTGTATTTTCTAAAGCCTTAGCTAAAAAAAGACGAGGAAAACCATCAGTTTCAGACTGCAAACTCGTATCTGTTGCGGGAAAAAGCACCGAAAACAAATCATAATGGCGAAGCATTTCAAAGGTCTGAACTGCATACCCGGAAATAAACAGTTTCAAAACTTCATCATATAAACGAGCCGGAGGGATATTTGCCAGCAAATTAGCCATGCCAGGAATTTCTCGCTCGCTGTCAGGATGTATTTTAAAACCCAGTTTTACGGCAAACCGGATTGCCCGTAACATCCTCACCGGATCTTCCCTGTATCGAGTGGCTGGGTCACCAATTAATCGCAGTACTCCTTCCTTATGGTCTTCCATCCCGCCGACATAATCGACAACGGAAAAATCCCGAATATTGTAGTAAAGCGCATTAACCGTAAAATCCCTGCGCCAGACATCTTCTTCAATGCTGCCAAAAACATTATCACGCAACAAACGGCCATCTTCATGAACACGTTCATTAGCAAAATCGTCTGTACCACGAAATGTGGCAACTTCAATAATTTCCCGGCCAAAGAATACATGGGCCAAACGAAACCGCCGCCCAATCAAGCGACAATTTCTAAAAACTTTTTTTACTTCTTCGGGACTGGCATTGGTAACCACATCAAAATCTTTTGGTTCTCTGCCCAATAAAAGATCTCTGACACATCCACCGACTAAATATGCCTCATATCCGGATTTTTTAAGTCGATATAACACCTTCAAGGCATTTTCGCTGATATTTTTCCGTGAAATATTATGTTCAGAACGAGAAAAAACATTGGCCTTCACCTGTTTTGCTGTTTTGCTTTTTCCGTTCGGAAGGATTTTTTTAATAAAATTTAGAATAATAGCTTTACCTTGTTCGTTTATTTTCAAACCTATGTGTATTAGTTTGATTTATAAAAAACCATGTTTCTTTAGCGATCAAAATTAAGCGCTTAAAGTTATTAATTTTGAATATCGTCCGTTAATCCCAATTAACTGCCACAGCAATTATAAATGTCTTATTAAACGACACATTAGTGCCTAATAAATAGTTCCCATCATAACATTTTTGTAATATTACGACCTTACGCCTTACATTTTTTTACATAACCATTACAAATATAGTAGAATTAAGAAGTTATACCTATAACACGTAAAAGACCTTTAGCTTGACTAACAAGGACTTATCAACTCATTTTTTTGGAAAACTTCAAAGTCAGAATTTCCAAGTGACAGAGGCTAGTATGACTAAAAAGATTCTTGATTCACTGATTGATCACCCTGTGGCAACCAGCATTCTGGTAGTGGATTTCTCAATCCTGCTACTTCACAAACCGCCATTCTTATTTTCCCTGCTAATGCTGGGCGGATTGGTCGCAGTTTGCATGTATCTTGGACAAAGAATGTCCGCTTGATATTGCACTCCGAGAACACCTTATACAAAAATGCCCGACGACCAAGCATCTCTATCGCCGGGCTTTTTTCGTCGTCTTGCCGTAGTTTTTTATGACACACTATTACTGCTGGCAATACTTTTTTTTGCAACGGCAATTGCCTTGCCTTTTAATAAAGGCGAAGCCTTCACTAATTCCAACATCCTCTACCCAGGGTATCTGCTAGGCATTAGTTTTCTCTATTTTGGCTGGTTTTGGACGCATGGAGGCCAAACCCCGGGATTAAAAACTTGGAAACTACGCGCTCTCGATTTCAATCAACATCCAATCTCCTGGAAACAGGCATTTTTCCGTTTTATTTTTGGATTATTGTCATGGATTGTTTTTGGCGCTGGTTTTTTCTGGATTCTGATAGATAAGAAAAAACTTTCCTGGCATGACCATCTATCAAAAACCCGGCTTTTCCCGGTAATTAAATCTGAGTAGGAGACGTCAGGTTAAGCAACAAAATTATATACTTCGCGCGGTCACGATTACGCGAAGTATAAAACAGACACACTAGCGTAATCGGAACATTGCAATCATTGCTACCATCAATACGACTGAACTGGGTAATGCTGCCATAATCATTGGGTTCAAATCATAAGCCAAAGCAAGATTACCTGTCATTTTATCAATAATATTGAACCCCATTCCCAGTAAAGCACCTACCATCATTCTTGCACCAAGACTCACTCCCCGCCTGACGCCAATGACAAAAGGCACCGAAACCAACAACATAACAAAAGTAACAATTGGCTTAACCATTCTCCGCCAGTATGCTAATTCATATTTTTTTGACTGCTGATTATTTTCCTTCAAAAACTTAATGTACCTGGATAAGTCTCTTAATGACATACTATCTGGCTTTATTACCACAATATTCATTAAATTTGGATCAATTTTGGAAGTCCAGTCTTCCATACTCTTTTTTGTCGCAATGACCTGCGCTGGGGTAATTTCTGTCTGTTTGATATTTTGCAGAACCCACTTTTTCTCATCTTCCAAATAAATGGCTTGTTGAGCGTGTTTCACAAACCGCAATTTTCGGTTTTCATCATACTCATACAAGGTCAGATCATTTACCAACCCTTCATCGGCAATCTGAGTGGCATTCACAAAGGTATTGCCATCTCTGAGCCATAATCCGTAAAGCGTGCTCACAATCATGTTTTCATTTTTGGCTTCGTCTTTCATCATCCGAGCCTGTTTTTCTGTCTCGGGGGCAATAAACTCCCCAATTGCTACGGCAACTAACGCCAAAAAAACACCGGCTAACCACACCGCTTTAAGAATATCTATGACCGAAAACCCAGATACTCTCATGGCAATAATTTCTCTGTTATTGGCCATATTCCCTAGGACAAAAAGACTTCCTAACAACGCTGCAGAAGGCATCAGTTCATATATGTATAGGGGTGTCAACAAACCCAAATACATAAAAACGTGGTTCAAATCGTAGCTGCCCTTTCCGACATCTCCCATTTGGTCTTTCAATGTAAACAGACAAACCAGTGTTGTTAGAACCAGCAATGCAACAAGTGCTCCCTTAAGTATTTCCTTAATAATGTAACGAACTAGAATACTCATGCTGGCACTTTCCCTGTTAACTGAAAAACCACCCATTTTTTTCCGTAAACCTTAACCAACAACACAACAACGAGAATCAACATCAGAACATAAACCCAAACATAGCCCATCCACAATGGAATCGTTTCTTCAGCAACTAAATTTTGATTAATTTTCTGCAGATATGAATACGCAAAATATATTACCAATGCGGTAAATATATTACCGTACACACCACCACGCGGAGCAACCTGCGACAAAGGGATTGCTAATGCTGTTAAGATAATGATGCCTAAAGGAATTGATAATCTTCTCTGAACTTCTGCTATATCCACCGGAACTTGAGTTGCTAACAATTTTTCAGTTGGAATCCCATCGCGATCCAGATTGACTGAGGTGACTTCAATATCAAGCCTGACAGCGTACTCAGAAAATTTCTCAATTATAAAATTCAATTCCCCTGGCTTTCCCTGAACACGCTCACCGTTTGCAAACACGATATAGTGTCCACCAGGCAAATTCTGAAAAGTTGCTGTTTCGGAATTTATGACTCCCTCTTGCCCCCTGATTCTGCTTTGAACAAAAACCTTGTGCATGGTATTTTTGCTGTCGATGTCTTCAACGTAGAAAACCAACTCACCGTTTTTATGTTCGGTAAATCTTCCTGGCGCTATCACTCTTATATCCGAAGCCTGCATATCCTGATGCATCATGGTTTGAATAGTTGCCTGCGCCCAGGGCGCGGTGACCAATGAAAGCTCCAATGTTATTAAAGCGGCTGGAATAGCGAAAAAAAAGCTTGCCCGGTATAAAACCCCTATTCCTGCTCCAGCAGTAGCCAGTGCTGACATTTCCTGATCCCGGTACATTCTGCCTAGCACCATGATAACACCGACAAAAATTGATACTGGCAGCAATTCGATCGCAGCCTCGACAATTTTAAGCCCAAGAATATTAATAATTGTCTGGCTGGAAACCTGCCCTTCAATCGCCTTGGCCAAAACCTTCAGAAAACTCCTGCTGACAATAATGACAACAATCACCAATAAAGTTGAAAAAACAGTCTTGGTCAGATCAGAAAGGATCATTTTATCCAGAACTGTAATAAACCGCCTGCTAGCCATGCTTTATCTCCTTGGGAAAAACAACGCCGCAAACATTAATGACTTTCATTATGTTGTATAATTTGGAAGCGAAAAATCAACTATTATATACTTTGCACAATAATTATTGCTTTGAAGATTTTTTTCGCGACCAACCCCTATACTTCGCGCGGTCACGGATGCGGAATTTATAGCGCACTGATTTTTGCCAATAGAAATCCGCAGCCGTGGCAGCGCGAAGTATAACTAACGTCTTCGATATCATAAAACCGGAAAACCTATGGATTACAGAATTGACAATACGCCTTTAGATAAACTCCAAACCGAATGTCTTGTTCTTGGCGTTTATGAAGACCAGCAGCTAAGTCCATCTGCCGAAAAAGTTAACGCATTAACTAATAGCCTGATAATTAACATCTTGAAACGAGGTGACCTGTCTGGAAAAAGCGGAGATACATTAGCAATCAATTATATTCCTGACAGCACTATTGAGCGCATCTTACTGGTGGGGCTAGGCAAACAAGAGCCATTAACGAGAAAGAATTTTCGTAAAATATTAGCGTCAGCAATAAAGGTTCTTAAAGATTACAAAATTAAAACAATTACCAGCACACTTTCTGAAACCGATGTCACCGACAGCGACATTGCCTGGAAAACCCGGCAAACCATCGAAATTTTTGCAGATCATTGCTATCAGTTCCAACAATGTAAAAGCCAAAAAGACCCGGATCTCACTTTGGAAGCCGTACAATTTGCTGATTCCGAACAAAATAACTCCTTACTTGAACAAGGTATTTCTCAAGGCCATGCTCTTGCAGAGGGCATCAAACTGGCAAAACAGCTCGCTGACCTTCCGGGCAATATTTGCACACCGAGCTACTTAGCCGAACAGACTCAGGGATTAACCCAAGCTCATGAAAAATTAAGCTGTAATATCCTCGAAGAAGCCGATATGGAAAAGCTGGGTATGGGGTCATTACTGTCTGTCAGTCGTGGCAGCCGGCAACCTGCAAAACTCATTGAACTTCACTATCAAGGTGGCAAAAAAAATGATAAACCGATTGTTTTAATCGGCAAAGGTCTAACCTTTGATGCCGGTGGCATTTCATTAAAGCCAGGCGCCGGAATGGACGAAATGAAATACGATATGTGTGGTGGTGCTAGTGTTATAGCTACTTTACAAGCCGCCGCCATGCTGAATCTGCCATTAAATATTATCGGTCTGGTTCCATCCTCAGAAAACATGCCTGATGGCGATGCCAACAAACCTGGGGATATTGTCACCAGCATGTCGGGCAAAACCATTGAGATTCTCAATACTGATGCGGAAGGCCGGTTAATTTTATGCGACACACTGACTTATGCCGAAAAATTCAATCCTGAGGTGGTCATTGATTTAGCCACACTAACTGGCGCGTGCATCGTTGCATTAGGCAGACACCCTAGCGGCTTGCTCGGCAATGATGATGCTCTATGCAGCGATATAGTTGCTGCCAGCGAAACTGCTTGCGATAGCGTTTGGCGACTACCTATCTGGGAAGAATATCAGGAACAACTTAAATCAAATTTTGCTGATATGGCTAACATTGGCGGTAAAGATGCAGGCACTATAACCGCCGCTTGCTTTCTGGCCCGATTTGCCGAGGATTTTCGCTGGGCACATCTGGATATCGCCGGAACTGCCTGGCGAACCGGGAATAATAAAGGTGCAACCGGTCGCCCAGTTGCTTTGCTGACACAGTTCCTTATTGATCGCGCAAATGGCTGATGTTAATTTTTATGTGCTGCCATCCAGCTCCGAACAAGGCAGATTAAATTTCGCCTGCAAACTTGCCGAAAAAGCTTATCGTGCAGGCAATAAAATCTATATGCAGACAGAAAATGAGACACAAAAAAACAAACTTGATGATCTGCTGTGGACATTTCGCGCAGGAAGTTTTGTGCCCCACCAGGAATTTCCTTCAAACGAGCTGGACGAAACAAACAAAGTGTTGATCGGAACAATCGAAGCCCCCGAGGGATGGCAGCAAACGATTATCAATTTATCCAGTCACTGCCCTGAAAATCCTGAACTTGCCGAACGCATTCTGGAAATTCTGGATAACGACGAAACCGTCAAAAATGCTGGCAGAAAACGCTACCGGCATTATCAGCAGTCAGGCTTCAATATTAATACCTACAAAATGTAGCTTCTACAATTTCAAATATTACAACTCACATGGAAAAAACCTATTCCCCCCAATCAATAGAACAAAGCTGGTATCAAACCTGGGAAGAAAAAGGCTATTTTGCCCCCCAGGAAGGCAACGGCCATGCTTATTGCATCATGATCCCACCCCCTAATGTAACTGGCAGCCTGCACATGGGCCATGCTTTTCAAGACACTATCATGGATGCCTTAATCCGCTTCCATCGCATGAAGGGGGAAAAAACCCTCTGGCAGGTCGGCACTGACCATGCCGGCATCGCCACACAAATGGTTGTTGAACGCATTATCAATGCCGAAGGCAAAACCCGTCATGATTACGGCCGGGAAAAGTTTATCGAAAAAGCCTGGCAATGGAAAGCCGAATCCGGCGGCACCATTACCAAACAATTACGCCGAATGGGCACCTCGCTGGATTGGTCGAGAGAGCGCTTTACTATGGATGAAGGTCTATCGAAAGCCGTTCAAGAGGTTTTTATCAGCCTCTATGAAGAAGGCCTGATTTATCGCGGCAAACGCCTGGTAAATTGGGATCCAGTCTTGCATACGGCAGTTTCTGATCTGGAAGTATTATCCGAAGAAGAAAATGGCCATATGTGGTACATGCGTTATCCGCTAACCAATAAAACCGGCCATATTCTGGTCGCAACAACCCGCCCAGAAACCATGCTGGGCGATGCTGCTGTTGCCATCCATCCTGATGACGAACGTTATAAACATCTACTCGGTGAATTTGTGGAACTACCGCTAACCGGCCGCAAAATTCCAATTGTTGCTGACGAGCATGTTGATCCTGAATTTGGAACAGGTTGCGTAAAAATCACACCGGCACATGATTTTAACGATTATGAAGTCTGGCAACGTCATCGTGATCATTCTGCCATTCAAGACCAGCCTCATGGCGGTCTGATTAATGTTTTTACCGTTGATGCGGCCATCAGGGAAAATCAGGATGATGAGGGCAATCTGATTCCTGAAAAATATACCGGCCTGGACCGCATGAAGGCCCGCAAACAAATCCTGTCAGATCTTGAAGCTGAAGGTCTGCTGGAAAAAACCGAAGATCACAAACTTATGGTTCCGCGTGGCGATCGCTCCGGAAGTATTATTGAACCATTTTTGACTGACCAGTGGTATGTTAAGGTTGAACCTCTGGCAAAACCAGCCATTGAAGCCGTAGAAAATGGTGATATCCGATTTGTTCCTGATAACTGGAAAAATACCTATTTTGAATGGATGCGGAATATTCAGGACTGGTGCATTTCCCGTCAAATCTGGTGGGGTCATCGCATACCAGCCTGGTACGACCAGGAAGGCAATGTCTATGTTGGCAGATCAGAACAACAAATCCGCGAACAACACAAATTGCCGGATGATTGCATCCTCAAACAGGATGAAGATGTCCTGGACACCTGGTTTTCATCCGCGCTTTGGCCTTTTTCCACGTTGGGCTGGCCAGATAAAACACCGGAGCTTGAAAGCTTTTATCCCACTAATGTTCTGGTTACCGGTTTTGACATCATTTTCTTCTGGGTTGCCCGAATGATTATGATGGGCTTGAAATTTATGGACGAAGTACCTTTTCGGGAAGTTTATGTGCATGGCCTGGTACGAGATGCCGAAGGTCAAAAAATGTCCAAATCAAAAGGCAATATTCTGGATCCGATTGATGTCATTGATGGAATTACATTAGAAGACCTGCTACGCAAAAGAACTGCCGGCATGATGCAGCCGCATTTGGCGCAGCGCATTGAAAAACAAACCCGCAAGGATTTTCCGGAAGGTATTCCCGCCTATGGAACAGATGCTTTGCGTTTCACCTTCGCATCACTTGCCTCTACGGGACGTGATATTCGTCTTGATAATGGCAGAATTGAAGGATACCGTAATTTTTGTAACAAATTATGGAATGCTGCCCGCTATGTATTAATGAATACTGAAGGCCAGGACAATGGTTTTTCAGATCAACCATGTGAATTTTCAACGGTCGATTTATGGATTGAATCCCGTCTGAATCAAGTTATTGACGAAGTGACCCGCGCGATCAATAACTACCGGCTGGATCTGGCCGCACAGACTATTTATGAATTTACCTGGAATGAGTATTGTGACTGGTATCTGGAACTCGCTAAAATTTCTCTTCAATCTGACAACGAGGCCTTGCAGCGTGGTACCCGAAAAACCTTAATCTCTGTTCTGGAAACCCTGCTGCGTCTGGCGCACCCCATTATTCCCTTCATAACCGAAGAAATTTGGCAACGAGTTGCGCCTCTGACCGGAAAAACCGGTGAAACGATTATGTTGCAAGCTTATCCCGAATCTGATTCAGAACAAATTAACCAGCAAGCTATTGCCGAAATAAACTGGGTTATGTCTTTTATTCTGGGTGTGCGCCGAATTCGGGGGGAAATGAATATTCCTCCTGGAAAACCCTTATCTGCATTACTTCAGGACGGTTCGGAACAAGACAAATCTCTTTTGGAAAAACACGCTGTTTACCTGAAAAAACTGGGCCGCTTGGAATCTATTACCTGGCTTTCCCCGCAGGATCAAGCCCCTGAGTCCGCAACAGCGTTAGTCGGGGATATGAAAATTCTGATACCAATGGCGGGGTTGATTGATAAAGACGCTGAACTGGCAAGACTTGAAAAAGAAATCCAGAAAATCAAAAAAGATTTACCAAGAATCGAGGGGAAATTAAATAACCCTGGTTTTGTCGAAAAAGCACCCCAGGCTGTCATCAACAAGGAAAAAGAAAAACTAACAGCCCTGCAATCTTCTTTACAAAATTTACAGGAGCAGCATAAAAAAATCAGCGCCTTGTAGAGTAAAACCTATTATGGCTTTTTCACCAAAAAGTCAGATTTTTAATGGTGGAAAAGCCACGCTCATCCAAAAAAACTAAAAATCTCCTGCCAGCTCTTCAACTGCCTCATCAACGCGGAAAAACACCTGCCCTGGCTTTAGCTGCTCGATAAATTCAGTCCTCTCCAATTTATCCATAACCGGCCCTTTGACTTCGGCAAGATGCATAATTATGCCTAGTGCCTTAAATGAACGATTCAAATTTTCCAATGCTTCTAAAGCGGTTGCATCGATATAACTCACTGAAGTAAAAATAAAAACAACGTGTTCAACTGATTTCTGCTTTGCCAGTTCAGCCATCACACAATCCTCAATATATCCAGCATTGGAAAAAGTCATATTTTCGTCTACCCTAACCAGCAACAAATTACTCCAGGTCTGGACTTTATGTCGTTCTACATTGCGATAATGTTCAGTATTTGGAACTCGCCCAACAACTGCAATGTGTGGTTTGCTGGTTTTGCGTAAATAAGCGGCTATTGTCAGGACAATTCCTAACGTTAAACCTTCTTCTATTCCAAAGAACAGCACCCCTAAAAATGTTGCTAATTCTGCAACACCATCTGCCCGGTCATAGGTCCAGGTATGAAAAATATTTCTTATTTTTACTAACGGTAGAATTGCCAACAGGATAATCGCCGCCAGGGTGACTTTTGGAATAATCTCAAACCAGTCAGTAAAAAAAATTACAGCCAGGCTAATTATTCCCACGGCAAAAATCATCGCCATCTGGGTGCGCGCACCTGCAGAAAAATTCACCATAGTTCGGCTAAAACCACCTGCAACGGACATACCGCCAGAAATTGCAGTTGCTACATTTGCTGCACCTAAGGCAATTAACTCCTGATTCGCATCTATTCGTTGATTGCGCATATTTGCGGTGACCTTGGCAATTGCAACACTTTCAACATAGGCTATCAGGGCGATAAATCCGGCATATGGAAGCAGCAAATGCCACTTTTCCGAAATTTCAAAATTTAATGATATCTTTGGCAAACCGGAAGGAACCGCACCAATAATCTTCACTCCACTCATCTCGGCCAAATTATAACGGCTAACAAACAAGGTTCCCAAAAACACCGCAACCAGTGGTCCACTTTTACTAAGTGCCATCACCAGAGTATCCATTATCCCAACTTTTTTCAGGAGAAAAACCAATGGCTTTGAAAAAAAATACAATAAAGTAATACTAAATATTCCAACGGCAAATGTCATTACATTATATTGCTTTGCGACATCGATATAACAAGACATATCCAACCCGCAATGAGGCTTGGCGATTCCCAAAAAATGCGGTAACTGGCTAAAAATAATCAAAATAGCCGCGCCACTGGTAAACCCGGTTAGCACAGGATGACTAATAAAATTAACCAAGCCACCCATTCGCAATAGCGCCATTAATAGCAAAATAAATCCACCTTCCATTGCAAGAATAACCGCACTTTCGACTGGATTACCGAGCTCACTTATTTCCGGAGCCGTCAGAGCGCTGGCAATCATGATAGCAGCAACAGAAACAGGACCTACCGACGAAGTCCGGCTAGTGCCAAAAACAGCATAAGCCAACGGCGGCAAGATACTGGCATAAAGACCCAGTTGCGGAGGTAACCCTGCCAACATGGCATAAGCAATAGCCTGGGGAATCAACAAAATTGCGGTAATAACGCCCGCAATAGCATCACCATGAAAATCTTCTTTATTATAGGTTTTGAGCCAGGAAAAAATCGGGAAGTATCGCTCAGCCAAAGATAATAAAACAGCTTTGTTTTTTACTGTTGAAGTCATGGAATTCTCTATGAAAAATAAACAAATATACTTCGCGCGGCCACAACTACGGATTTCTAACGACTGAGTTTTTGCCGATAGCTGCGTTACTAAAACAGGCGCATAGCAAGCTACGCAACTGTTTTAGTAACGCAGCTATCGGCAAAAACTCAGTCGTTAGAAATCCGTAGTTGTGGCCGCGCGAAGTATAAACCTGCGTAAAACTAAAATTTACGCAGGTTATCGGAAAAAAATTTCTAAGCTTACGACTCTTTAGTAAACCGCTTGGCATAGGACTCTTTATGGGGAATATCCAGCGTATAACCTTTCAACATCCAATCCCAATATAACCAAGGGAAACCTACTTTTTTACCCCACCACCATATCCACCTGGGAACTCTGGGATCTAAAATCGGAAAAGAAGGAGTCACTTTCCCGCCATAGGCAAATTCAGCCAGCATCACTTTGCCAATAGATGTCGTTAACGGACAGGATCCGTACCCATCATAACCCTCGACAAGATCAGCTTGCTTCATCAATTTAAGAATGTTTTTGACTACCACTGGCGCTTGCTTACGCACTGCCGCTGCTGTTTTCGCATTTGGTGTTGTGGTTGCATCACCCAGACCAAAGACATTACTGAATTTGTTATGTTGCAAAGTAAATTGATGGACATCAACCCATCCACTTTCTGCGGCCAAAGGACTCTTCTTGATAAAGTCAGGAGCACTTTGTGGAGGTGTTACATGAATCATATCGAATTCAATGGTTACTTTTGATTTTTTATCGTCACTTTCAGCAACTTCGAATGTTGCTTTCTTGCCAGGTCCGTCAATTTCTATCAGATTATGTTTAAAGTTAGTTTGGATTCCATATTTTGCAACAATCTTGTCCAATGCTTTAGCAAAAAAAGGAATTCCAAACATAGCAGGGCCGGCATTGCAGAACTGGATGCTGAATTTATCTAGAATCTTCTTTTTTCTAAATCGGTCGGCAGCTAAATACATGATTTTTTGCGGAGCACCTGCACATTTTATCGGCATCGGTGGCTGGGTAAACAAAGCCGTTCCCGACTCCAGGTTTTTAATGCATTCCCAGGTATACTCAACAGTTTCGGCAGAATAGTTGCTGCATACCCCATTTTTACCCAAGGTTTCTTTTAGGCCTTTGATTTTATCCCAGTCCAACTGCAAACCGGGGCAAACCACCAGATAATCATAAGTCACTTTATCACCAGACCGCAAAGTCACAGAATTTTCGTCCGGTTGAAAAGTTTCCGCAAAATCTTTAATCCATGTCACCTTAGGATTAATTAAATCCGCTTCATTTTTGGTTGTCTTAGCCAGTGTATATTCCCCACCGCCGACAATCGTAAAACCTGGCTGGTAGTAATGTTTTTCCGAAGGTTCAATTAGCCCTATATTAAGTTTGGATTTTTTTCGCAGCAAGGTATTCGCAACAGTTACACCTGCGGCACCGCCTCCTACAATCAAAATTTCATGATGTCGTTCATTTGCCATGTTTAACTCCTCATTTTTTTAATAATTGTTTTTATAACTAACACCTGAATCCGTGATTCCAATGCGAATTCAGATAATATGTAAGGTACTTGCACATTCCTTAATGAATTAAAAATTCATACAAAACCTCTTTAACCACTCGACCTGTTTCCAGGGTCAAATAGCTTACACGCCCCTTTTTAGGGGTTTTCTAACCACCGTTCAAAAAGGGAATAACAAGAGCTGTCATTTACTTAAAGACCGCTCAAAGTAAACAACAAACAGCACTAAAAACACTGTTTGTTGTTTAAAATCACTGACACCTTTAACTGGCCTTAGACCATGCTTCATATCCGCCAGCCATTGACAGCACAGATGTATAGCCCATATCCAGCAAAGTTTTAGACGCCAATAATGAACGATTACCACTTCGGCAATAGAGCAATACCGGCTTAGATTTATCTGCCATCTCAGGAATACTTCCAATCTTGAATTCCAAAACACCTCGCGGCAAAAACAGCGCATTATCGATATGCCCGCCTTCGTATTCGCTTTCTTCGCGCACATCAATAACCAATACTTCACCATTAGCGATTAATTGTTTCGCCTTTTCAACATCAACTTCAGTCACTTGCTGTTTTGCCGCATTAACCAAGTCCGGCGTGCTGATTTTGGGCTTGCTTGGCTCTTGGTCACGCCTTTCAATAGCATCCTGGCGCTCTTCTTCTTCCAAACCACAATAACGGTTTGCCGGAACAGCTTCATCGATTAATTTAGGTTTCGGCAAATTCAGATTATTCATAATTTCGATGAATTCTTCCTTTGACTTCCCTGCAAGACGCGGATTGGTAGTTTTTTCCTGAATAATATTACTTACCCAACGACCTTGGTAATCATGACCGGGATAAACCAACGTATCATCCGGTAAAGTAAACAATCTCTGTGTAATCGCATCATACAAATCCGCTGCACTCCCTCCCTGAAAATCAGTTCGGCCACAACCGCCAATAAATAAAGAGTCCCCGGTCATAACGCGATCACGCCACAGAAAGGAGATACTGCCAGGTGTATGTCCTGGTGTTGCAATCACTTTAAGCTGTTCGCTTTCACCCAGCTCAAAAATCTGGCCATCTGTTATCTGGATATCTGCGGTTTCAGCCCCACAAAGTGAACTCACTGCTGTCTGCGCCCCCAGTTTCTGCCTCAATAGGCCACTGGCTGTAATGTGATCGGCATGAACATGGGTCTCAAGTGAATACTTTAGCTTCAAACCGTATTCATCCAATAATGCCAAATAGTGATCAATATGAGTATTGACCGGATCAATTAATACCGCTTCTTTACTGATCGGGTCGCCAATCAAATAAGTATAAGTCCAGGTCGCATCATCGAATAATTGTCTAAAAATCATATCTCCTCTCCATCATTAATCAGTATCAATCCAAATTTTAAAAGCAATTCTCATGCCAAACAGAATTTAACGGCCAAATCTGCTTTCACTTTGCGTTATAAAGAATATTTACTTTCAGTTTACGTTTCATTATGTTTCAATGAACCGTAATTTGCTCTAATTGAAACGCAAATGAAACAGCTCGCGCATCAAGATCAACAGTATCTATTTGAACAATGGTTGAAACAGTTCAAACAAAAAGAACTGTTTACAGCACTTTGTGAATTGTACACCTTTGCATTGATTTTTGTCATTGACAAACATAAAAAACTCTTATATTGCAAGCCCCCTCGACAAAAATATTATCTTTTAAAGGAAAAAATCATCATTGGTGAAACATGGAAATTATTTGAAATTGATAAAAACACCCAGGGCGATCAAACAATAAACTTACAACTTGACGACGGATCATGGCTTGACTTCAAAATTTACTCACAAATACTAAACAAAAATCAAACAGAATTTCTTGGCGCAATTGCCTTATTAATTCCGGAACCGGTCAAAAAGCCCTGGGGAAATCTCCCGCCCCTCCCGCTTACAGAACATATCAATTTTCATGGCATTCTGAGTCGTTCGCCTTCGATGAAACCAGTTTTCCAAATCATTCAGAACGCCGCCAAAACCGAAGCAACCGTTCTGGTTCGAGGTGAAAGCGGTACTGGTAAAGAATTAGTTGCCCACGCCATTCATAACCTTAGTCCCAGAAAACATAAACCGTTTCTGGCCATCAATTGCGCCGCGCTTTCTGTTAATTTACTCGAAAGCGAGCTGTTTGGTCATGTCAAAGGAGCTTTTACGGGGGCCATCAATGATAATGTCGGGCTGTTTCGACAGGCAGATGGCGGAACGTTGTTTCTGGATGAGGTGGCAGAATTACCTTTGGAATTACAAGCCAAGTTACTTAGGGTCATACAAGAGCAAAACTATATTCCAGTCGGCGGCACTCAAATCATTCATGTCAATGTGCGCATTGTTACTGCTACCCATCGCTCTTTACGCAATGAAGTAAAAAACGGACGATTTCGTGAAGATCTGATGTATCGCTTGCGTGTCGTACCTATCTTTATTCCACCGTTAAGAGAAAGACGTGAAGATATTAATTTATTACTCTGGCATTTTATTCAGCAACATAATGCCAAAGGCCTGAGAATAATTGAAAAAATCGACCCTCAAGCCATGCGTGTATTGCTGGATTACCACTGGCCAGGAAATGTTCGGGAACTTCAAAATGTGCTTGAATATGCCTTTGTCGTAGGCAAAGGAACTTCACTGAAGCTTTCAGAGCTGCCTCCTGAATTCAGAGAACAAAACCAAAAACAGGATCACCAGATCAAACAGTCAACCAGCAATAACGAACCGGACGCCATTCGCCTGGCGTTAGAACAAAGTAATGGCAAAGTGAGCCTGGCGGCAGAGATGCTAGGACTTAGCAGAGCGACTTTCTGGCGAAAAAGAAAACAATATGGAATTTAGTAAGAGATAAAAAATAAAAAACCGGCTCAATAATGAGCCGGTAATCAATTATTTTGATAAAGCCTTGATTAAAGCAATTCAAAAACCTGCTCAAGCTGTTCCCATTCAGCAGAACCCGGATTCTTTAATTTAGGGTTAATAATCTTAAACAGCTTGGCCGAACTTACTGTAACCGCACCCACCAACTCAGGCAATTTTTGTTCAACTTCCTCACTATAATCCAGTGCCAGAGGCGGTAATTTTGCCAAATGCTCAAGAATTACCCCCAAATTAAGTCCTTCATCCAAATCCTTAAAAAATTGAATCTGTTCTTGTAACCCCTTTGTTATCGGTAAATCCTGAACTTGAATGATGTCTCGTAAATTCGCCTTGGCGTTTGCCTGGCCTCTTATCATCAAATCATAGACTCGTTGATTTATAAAATCCTCGAGTCGTTTTATATCACTCTTATCAATATCCAGTGAGGCGCTTTCGCGAAAAAGCTTCTCAAATTGTTTAACTGCCATTACCATGATTTTTCTTCCTTTGTCATTAAGTTGTCTGTAAATGTCATTGCAGTTATTAATATGGGTTCAAGGTTTTCGAAAACAAGTCATTTCGAACATATTCTGGAAAAAATTATTGATAAGGAACGCTCATGGAATAAGTCGGGCAAGCGGCGCAACTTTTTTATACATATTCAAGGCATAGAAATAGGCATATAGCCGGCCATGTAACTCTATTTTTACAACGCAGAAGAAGGATAAAAGACAATCCGGTTCAAGCTATTTCATGCGCGTTCCTAACGATACTATGGCAAAAACAATCTAAACCGCGCCCCTCCAAGACTGCTGTTATTATCAATTTCGGTTGCCCCTCGCTCATCATCATTGATATGCATTGCAGCAATCGTTTGCGCGAAAAACAACCCAAGTCCCGTGCTGCCAGTATTAAAGTTAACTTGGTCTTGCACCTTTTCTTGCGCATAAAAAAAAGTTTCCGGATATCCTTCACCATCATCTTCAATACATAAGACCATAAACTGGTTGTGCTGTTTTGCGGAAAACAGAATATTTTGTTTTGCATAACGCTGGGCATTATTCAGGATGGTACCCAAGGCACTGGTGATAACATTAAAGTCACAATAGCAATACAGATCTGGCTGGCACTCCACTTTGATGGTAATGCTATTTAAAGCCAACAAAACTTCCTGCTGGGCAACCGCCTCATTTAAAAGATCTTCAACCGGATATTCATCAATATTCAAACTAAACCGGGTTAGATCAATCTTATAAAGCACCAATAATTGCATGAGGATATTGTTCATGCGGTTGGCTTCAAATTCCAACTGCCCAAATTGGGGATTATCTGAATGCCGGCTGTCTTTGGCAAGCTGGCTAACCAGGTTCTGAATGATCCCCAGCGAATTTTTCATATCATGAACAGAACAACCAAGAATTGTAGAAAAATTCAATTCTGGAGTAACTTTATCAACCATTACTTTCGCCTTGTTTTTGTGCTTGAATAATCCGACTGTATTCCATTTTAATGCTTCCAATTTTATGTGGTGCTGTACCCAACTTCATGGCTTGATTCATTAACTGTTGAATCTGTAATAATTTGTCCTTGTTAACACCTGAAACTTTGGCATCCTGTAACAAAATTTTAATGAAATTAAGAATAATTGTTTTATTGGCAGGCATTTTCTCTCTGGCCCGCTCCATAAGCTGCACCGCCTCCGGCAAACGTCCTTGTTTAAAAAGCCGGACTCCCTTATTATTAATTTCCACCAACTCCTTACGAGTCTTGTTGATTAGCATGTCAGACTCTCCCGCCTTGCCTAGATCATCTTGACTGGCTTTTATTTCACTCATAAAAGCATCATCATCAATATGATTTTTAATTAGATTGCCAACAATCTGATCTGCCAATTCAGATTCATTGTTCTTGTGACAAATCACGGCCATTTCCAATTGCAATTCCTTTGGCACAGTTTGTAAATGCTTAAATAAGATTTTGGCACGCTGATAGCTCTGCTCAACCAATTCGGCCTCGCCTTGCCCCTGAAAAATGCTATTTTCTATAAGTGCCGCCCTTAATTCTGACTCTGTGTCATTATTAAATTCCTCGCGCATCGCATTAATAACTGTTAGTGCTTGCTCACTCTCGTTATTTTTATTGTGCAGCTTCGCTAACCCGGAATAATCAGCCGATGATTTATGAATGGAATTTTTACCTAATTCAACAGCCGCTTGATAGGCTTTATTTGCTACTTCGATATTGCCATTATTTTCTGCTACTCCCGCCAGTTTCTGTTGCCTTAAGATGGCCTGTGGAGACAAACCAATAGCTGTTTTAAGTATTTCTTCTGCTTCAACTTTTTTTTCAATGGCCAAATAGGCTCGCGCCAAACAATCATAAGCTTCCATCATCATTGGACTCTGCTCAACTACTTGCTCAAGAATTGTAACCGCCTGCTCGTAATTGCCTTGCAAAAAACAAATTTCGCCTAATCCATACTGTGCCCAATTGAGATTACGTTGCTTCAAAACATCGTCATAAATAGACCTGGCGAATTTAAAATCACCCGTTGCAATTGCCAGCTCCGCTCTTAATTTCTGCAAATGGGAATGATATTTTCTTTGGGACGAATGCAATTTACTCTCACACAAGCGTATTGCCGCTGGCCAGTTTTGCTTCTCTTTTTCCCTTTCTATATCAGCCAGGTAGATTTTTCGTTGGATATTTCGCTCAATTCGAGTCAATAATTGCCGGGTAGTAAAAGGTTTGGTTAAATATTCATCAGGCTTGTTTTCCATCGCGCCCAACACCATTCCCGGTGTTTGCTCCGCAGTAATCATGATAAAGACAGCCGAAAAAGGTAACAGCTTACGTACCCGTACTTCCTCCAAAATCTGCAAACCGGTTTTACCTGCGCCCAGATTATAGTCGCATAAAACAATATCAAAGTGATCCTTTGCCATCGCCGCAATTGCCTCAATTCCACTTCCAACTTCATTAATATCAAAGGCATCCAGGGTATATAACATTTCTCTGACCGACTTCCTCATGCCGGGAAAATCATCAATAACCAGTATTTTTTTTGCTTTTAATGAAAAAGTCATCCTCTAAGTTTTGTTCATGCTTTAAAAAGTGTCCAGTTTTGCTTGAAAAAAAAATAACCGTCCCCATATACTGTGCGTATTTTTATAACTTCAGGAAACTAAAATATGGCTGTAGAAACCCAAAAAGAAACCTTAGGTTTTGAAACCGAAGTCAAACATCTTTTACATTTAATGATTCATTCCTTGTATAGCAACAAGGAAATCTTTTTAAGAGAACTCATTTCGAATGCCTCCGATGCCGCAGATAAATTGCGTTTCGCGGCTTTATCGGATGACAGTCTTTATGAAAATGACAGCGATTTAAAAATTCGTGTTGAATTTGACAAAGACAAACGTACCATTACGGTTAAAGACAACGGCATCGGCATGACTCGTGAAGAGGTTCAAGAACATATCGGAACCATTGCCAAATCTGGCACCAAGCAGTTTTTTGAGTCGTTGACTGGCGATCAGGCCAAAGATAGCGAGCTGATTGGCCAATTTGGAGTGGGGTTTTACTCAAGCTTCATTGTTGCCGACAAAGTAACATTAACAACCCGAAAAGCGGGTACAGATTCAAGCGAAGGCGTTCGCTGGGAATCAACCGGGGAAGGCGAATACACTATTGAGTCCGTAGAAAAACCGGATCGTGGCACTGAAATTGTTTTACATCTTAAAGAAGGAGAAGATGAATTTCTTGACGGCTACCGTTTACGTTCGATTATTAAAAAATTCTCGGATCATATCTCTATCCCAATCGTCATGGACAAGGAGATTCCAGCTGAAACGGATGAGGACGGCAAAGAAACCAAACCTGCCAGCATCGAAGAAGAAACCGTTAATAGCGCATCGGCACTTTGGACAAAATCCAAGGATGAAATTGACGAGCAAGCCTATAACGAATTTTACAAGCACGTAGCTCACGATTTCCAGGATCCTTTGGCCTATATCCATAGCAAAGTTGAAGGCAGTAATGAATATACCATGCTTCTTTACGTGCCCTCGCGCGCGCCATTTGACCTGTGGGACCGGGATGCCAAACACGGGGTAAAACTGTATGTGCGGAAGGTGTTTATTACCGATGATGCCGAACAGTTAATGCCACGTTACTTACGCTTTATTCGTGGCGTTATTGATACGGATTCCCTACCGTTAAATGTCTCCAGGGAAATCCTGCAACAAAGTAAACAGATCAATACGATAAAGGCTGGCGCCGTCAAAAAGATTTTAGGTCTTTTGGAAAACCTTGCTAAAAACGAACCAGAAAAATACGCAACTTTCTGGAAGGAATTTGGTACGGTGATGAAAGAAGGTGTTATCGAAGATACCAAAAACAAGGAAAAAATTGCCAAATTATTACGCTTTTCATCAACACATACAGATAAAGAAGAGCAGAATGTGTCTCTGGAAGATTATGTCAGCCGGATGAAAGAAGGTCAGGACAAAATCTATTATGTCACTGCTGACAGCTTTGCAGCCGCGAAAAACAGCCCGCACCTGGAAATTTTCCGGAAAAAAGGCTTTGAAGTCCTTTTGCTATCTGACCGTATAGATGAATGGCTGGTTTCACATTTGACCGAGTTCGATGGCAAGCAGCTACAATCAGTCGCTAAAGGCGACCTGGACCTGGATAAGTTAGATTCTGAAGAGGACAAAAAGCAAAAGGAAGAAGCCGATAAGACTTATGAGTCTGTACTAAAGCAAATCAAGAAAGTGCTAGAAGATAAAGTCAGCGAAGTTCGTTTGAGCCATCGTCTAACTGATTCTCCAGCCTGTCTGGTTTCTCAGGATCATGCCATGAGCCTTAACATGGAAAGAATCCTGAAAGAATCCGGCCAGGATTTAAGCATGCTCGGCGCTGGTGCAACCAAGCCTGTTTTAGAAATCAATCCAGATCATCCGTTAGTGGAACGATTAAAAGAAGAGCAGGATGATGAACGCTTTGCCGATCTAACCCAAATCATGTTTGATCAGGCAATTCTCAGCGAAGGCGCGCAACTGGAAGATCCAGCGACTTTTGTACGCAAGCTTAATGGATTGTTACAAGGCTTACTAACCAAGTAACAGCCACATGCTCCCCCAAAAAAGGTCGCTTTTCCGGTCTTTTTTGGGGTTCAATTTAGAAAAGCATTCTTTTTCAAAGCACCGGGAGAACTTGCAAATGCCGGCAGAACAAGCATTGTGCAGACTGTCATCAAAATTAATCCAATTGCCAAAAGCTGGCCCATGCTTGCCAATCCTAAATGGGGTGTAAATGCCATACTGACCAGACTGCAAAGAGTCGTCATACTGCTGAAAAAAACACCTCGAGCCGTACTGGTTTTTAACACGCTTTGGTTTGAGCCAGAAATACTCCGGAGTCTGTGAGCAATATAGATACCACCGTCGACACCCAAGCCAAAAAGCAATGGAATGATAATAATATTGGCAAAATTGAAAGGGTTATTCATCACAACAGTTGAGGCACCAGTCAAAACTGCTGTCATTGCCAAAGGCAGAAGTATCAGTAAGGTCTCTTTAAAACTGCGCTGGACAATAAAAAGCACCAATGAAATCATCAAAAATGCGCTAATCAATGCTTGCTGAAAGGCTTCAACCACTGCGTTTCCTGATTCGAGATAAATCACTGGCAATCCAGTCGCATGAGGCTCAATTTTTCTGACATCAGCAATGAATGACTTTAAATTCTCCAAATCATTAAGATCATAGCGCGGGTATATCTCAACCCGATATATCCCCTCTTTGCTTCTCCAGCGCACAACTAAATCTTCTGGCAGATCCTCAATAGAGACATAGTTCGCCTGAAGTCCTTTAAATAAACTGTTCATGGTGTCTTGCAAGGTATCTAGTAAACCAAACTGCAATTGTTCAAACAACGCCTTTTGTTGTGTGGCTGATTTTACTTTCACCATTGCAAATAATTCAGTCAGATCATTATCCAGTTGGCGTAAAGATGTTGATATTATGCCTCCCGGCTGAACCGTCAAACTCTCCTTGATGGCATTTTGAAATTTTTCAAGCGCTGACAGATGATTTTCCAGGCTGTCTCCAAAAACTGGCGGAAATTGGGTGGCTTGTAAGCCCAGTATTAAAGATAACTCCTCGAAAATCGCCAATTTTTCTTCTTGATTGTCAGGAATCAGATCAAAAATAGTCATCGCATGCTCAACCGAGTCTAATTTTTTTATTTTCTCTGCTATATCAATGGCTTTTGACTGATTTGGCGTTATAACTGTTAAGGTCATTGGCGAAGTATGTTTGGTTTTTAACAGCTTTTTAAAGGTAGCCACAGATTCACTATTTGGGTCACGCAAATTAAGCGGATTAAAATCAAACCGCACTTGTGTCAGTAAAGCAATTGCCGCAATCATTAAAACTAAAGATAGCCACTGAATAAGCAATTTCCGTCGGACAGGAACAAAATAAACCCAGTCAGGTAAATTCATGGTTTTTAAGCCACCTTTAACAGATCGCATCGGTAACATTATTAACAATGCTGGCAATGCCGTTAACGTAATACTCAGCGCGATAAACATGCCCATACCGGAAATAATTCCAAGCTCCGAAACACCCCGGTAAGCTGTTGGAATAAAGGAAAAAAAGCCAACTGCCGTCGTTATGGCGCAAAGTGTAATGGCAGGTGCGACTCGTTGAACAGCCTTTAGTAACGCTTGTTTTTTAGGAAAATTTTGCTTCAGTAATTCTTGGTAACGTAAGGTCATCTGAATTGCGTAATCAACGCCAATACCAATATATAAAACTGAAAAAGCAATGGAAATAAGGTTCAAATGACCGATGGCAAAAGTAGCAAAACCAGCTGTCAGAATCAATCCCATTACCAACACAATCAAGGTGATAATCGTAAGTCGTACCGACCGGAAGCTTATCAATAATGCAACAAACACTAGAACCATTGAGAAAAACGAAGCTAATTCAGCACTGTTCTGTACAGACTCCAATTCTTCATGCTCAAGCACCACTTCGCCAGTCAGCCGTATTTTGATACCTGGATAGTTTTTTTTGGTATTTTCAACAATATTGATGACACTTTGTAGCGGCTTTTCTGCTGGCATTACTTCACTAAAATCAAGTATCGGTTTGAGCAAAATAAACCGGCGTGTAGCCAACAAATTCAGGCTATCTCCTAACATTAACTGCTGCCAGGATAACGAATATGGCTGTCCCTTGATAACTGCCCGGATTGCTTCCCTGACTTTGTTCAAAAGAGGATTGAGGTCAACAGGCAATTCATATTCTTGCGTGGTTATCGCAAGTGATAAGATGGAGAATAAGCTCTTTAAACTATTTTCCTTAGCCAAAGCGCTAATAAATGGCTGCGCCTCAGATAATTTATCCGCTAATTCATTGATCTCATCAAGCCCAAGATACAACAAGCCGTTTTTTTCAAAAAAAGCACCTTCCCCTGGAATATAAATCGACTCGAAATGCTGTTTCTGATTTCGAAATTGAGAACCTAAATACGACAATACTCTGGTTATTTGTTCTGGCGAATGGCCATCAACAACAACTAAAATTGCCTGGTCATCTTGAGGAAACTCCTGTAAAAATAGCTGCCTATCTTTTTGAAATGGCAAATCTGGGGATAGTATTTTTGTTGTGTCCGTATCGATTCCTAGATTTTCAAGACTATAGTAAAAGCTAAATCCGCAAATAATACAAAAAAAGAAAACCAACGTTTTGGGATAGCTTAATAATCGCTCTTCCAAAACTATCAGTGCCTGCGTGAAATTCTTCATCACCACCCTTTTCTTGAACAAGGAAAATATTTGATGCAAAGCCTTGAAATAGAGTTATTTTGCACCCGAAAAACTGACCCAAGTAATTTCTATTTCTTGATTTTAATTCTATACCAGCATCACTCAGGTTAATATGACTTTCTGGATGAAACGGTGACTTCCAGAACGTAAAAGATATCTTTTCCGCACAAGGATACTACCGGATTAAGAGATGAGTAATTTTGTATGCTTTATCGACTTTGTTTCTTTATTTTATTATTTTCCTGTAATAGCTGCGTTTCAACAGATAATAACGCGTTTCAGCCCAAGAAAACCCAACCCCATAAAACCATTTATCTGGTTAGCCATGGCTGGCATGCAGGAATTGTGATTAAACGCAGCGATATCCCTGAGAATATCTGGCCGGAACAAAATGATTTTCCTGACGCTGAATATCTTGAAATTGGCTGGGGTGAAAGCAATTTTTATCAGAAACCCAAACCCCATTTCTGGGATTTCTTGAAAGCTGGGCTATGGCCCACACCCAGCGTTTTACATATAGCTGGATTTCTTGGGTCAATTACTGAGTTTTTTCCACAAAACCAAATCATAAGAATTAATCTTTCCTTTCAAGGGTTTGAGCAACTATGTCATTTCATTCAAGCAAGTTATGCTAAAGACGACAATGGCCATTCGATACCCCTGTCTCCTGGTTTGTATGGCAATAGCCGTTTTTATTTGGCTCAAGGAAATTATCATGCTTTGAATACTTGTAATGTATGGACAGCCAAAGCTTTACGTACTGCCGGCTGCCCAATAACACCGGCATTTTCAATCTTGGTTGACAGCCTGATGACCCGTGCGGCAGTTTTCGGAGACGTGATCCAAAAAAGAATCGATAGATAAATGAAAGACGCCAGACTTGTTAGCCCATCTTCGCAGCTTTTTCACCTCCAAGTCATTGATTCATGGTTAGAACCAATTTTTTGAACTGAAAAGTCCTTTAAAATCAAAGGCGTTTTTTTCTGGCCTTGCGTAGTGCCATTTTCTCACCCCTATCCCTTGATTTTTTTAGTTTTTCATTGATGCTAGGACTATGTAGTCGACCCTGAAAAAAAATAATGGCCTGGAACTACAGGTCGTCATTTTCCACAGAGAATTATTTCATTGCCAATTGCAATTGTTCTGTTGATTTTGAATAGTGAAACCAAAAAAAACATAGGACAAAAAAAGTGGCTAACCACTTTTTCAAGTTCCAGGCAGCCGCAGCCATTAATACGTTGATTTCATCACCCATCACCCCTTTGAGGAAGTTTCGTGACAGCCTGAAATCTGATTTCAAATGGCCAATAATGGGTTCAATGGCGGCGCGACGCCGACATTGTTTGCGCTTTTTGTCGCGCTGGTAGCGGTTATCCCGTTTTAACGGTGGCTTGGGGAGGATAATGGTGGTGCCGTTGACTTCACTTTTACCTCGATAGCCTCTGTCACAGACGGCTTGTTTGGCTTTTTTGCCACGGCTTTGCTTGAAATGGCTACACTAAACCGGACACACAGATTACAATATCCTGAAAAAAAATAAGTGTGTCAACAAATGAATAATCAAACAAAACAATCTAATACCTACAGCTCAGAATTTAAAGAATCCGCCGTCAAGTTAGCACTTGAATCTGACCAATCGATTGCTCAAACTTCGCGTGATTTAGGTGTAAACAGCAGCACTCTCCATACCTGGATCAGCCAATATACAAAACCCAAAGTAAATACTGATAGAACTGACGAACCTATTTATGACGAAAACAAACGCCTAAAGAAAGAATTAGCCAAAGTTATTCAAGAGAGAGACTTGCTAAAAAAGGCCACCGCGTACTTTGCCAAGGAAATCGGGTGAAGTACGCGTGGATCAAAAAACATAGTCGGGACTATCCTGTCACAGATTTGTGTCAATTCATGAAGGTCACCAGAAGTTGTTATGACGATTGGCTCAAGGCACCGAAAACTGATCGGGAAAAGGAAAATGAGAAGCTCATTGAAATTCTGAAGATATTGTTTGAAAAAGGCCGGAATACCTATGGAACACGCCGTTTAAAGAAGCAGTTGACTGAACAGGACATCATCGTCAGTCGCCGCCGGATTGGGCGTTTAATGAAGCAGGCAGGATTAGTCTGTAAAACCAAAAAGAAGTTTAAAGCGACCACCGATTCCAAACACAACCAGCCCGTATCGCCTAACCTGCTGA